>QMCE01000001.1_pt1 | contig 219710 bp, 168 predicted proteins | sample 1821851 | NCBI WGS metagenome assembly QMCE01 (sample SAMN09453174, study PRJNA476694) | Termite gut metagenome, whole genome shotgun sequencing project. | isolation source: worker | host: Odontotermes sp. | place: South Africa:Pretoria | collected 2016-01-28
CTTGAGCCCGATACCTTTTCCAGCTATTTTGAAGCTGTGTACTGGGCCGTTATTTCCCTTACCACCATGGGCTACGGCGACATATACCCCGTCACGACGCTGGGCCGCGCGGTAACCATTCTATCCTCCATCATGGGTGTTGCCGTTATTGCGCTGCCGGCCGGCATTATCACGGCAGGATATATGGGCGCGATAGAAGAGGAAAAAATGACGGAAGCAGGCGAATGAGAGGTACGAGCGGCGCACCGCAAAGCGATGACAACAGCGTCATAAGCGCAAGACACAAAGAAAGCGGGCATCCATTCGCCCGCTTTCTTACTCCCCACCCTTTCATGACGCAGATGTGGTTACGGGCGGCGTTGCAACAAAGAACTACACCAACCTGATTACGAATGGTTGATGATTGATGCAAGCCACGTTAAAGTTCATCCTCATGCTGCCGGGGCTGTTGGCGGCAACCAGGATATGGAACGCACAAAAGGGGGCTCAATACCAAAATACATCTGGCCGTGGATGCGAATGGTATGCCGCTCCGAGACCACTGCGGATTGTAGAAAAGCTGTTGAACTGATTGACGGCTACAATGCGGATTTTCTGCTTGCTGATAGAGGGTATGATACCGATGTAATCCTTGAAGCGGCACAAGCAGCAAACATGGAGTCAGTCATACCGCCAAAGAAAAACCGAAAAGTACAACGTTATTATGACAAAGACCTTTATCGCGTCCGCCACTTGGTTGAAAACGCCTTTCTTCATTTGAAGCGTTGGCGTGGAGTTTGTACACGTTATGCCAAAACCACAGCTTCGTTTATTGCGGCTGTTCAAATACGATGCATTGCCTTGTGGCTTGCAGTTCTTGCATGACTATTGTCGACACTATCTAACCTATTGCCCATGTTGACTTTGGATTGATATTGAAAATGCCCGTAGATGTTGGCTGTAAGCAGTTTTGCCGCTCACCCCGCATTGTCGTATTATCGTTTGAATTATAAGTCCTGTCGTTCCACTCCAGCCAACAAAAATCACCGTTTTCACGGTGATTTTTGTTGGCTCGGCCCCATCACTTATCACATCATCGGGTGCTGCCGAATAAACTCCTCCACCTCAGTAAGCCGCGGCATGGCGGGAATAGCCCCTCTTTTTTGGCAGCAGAGCGCCGCCACGGCGTTCGCGAAGCGCGCGAAGCGCACGGCTTCCTCCAAAGGCAGCGGCAGCATTGTCCCTTCCAGTTTCAGCAGCTTGTACAGGAATCCGCCCCAAAATGCGTCGCCCGCGCCGGTGGTGTCAACCACCTTCTGCCGGTAACCCTCGGCCAGGCGGCTGCCCTCTTTCGTGGCGACGAGGGCGCCCTTTTCACCCAATGTAATCACCACGCAGCCGATGCCCTGCGCCAACAGCTTTCCGGCGGCCTTTTCGGGCGTTGTTTCATCGGTGAGCAAGTGCAGTTCCTCATCGCTTATCTTGATAACGTCCACCATCTTCAAAACGGAACGCATACGCGCCACCGCCTCGGCCTCGCTGCCCCACAGCGGCGCGCGGTAATTGGGGTCGTAAGAAATAACCGCGCCGGCCTGCCGGGCAATCTTGATGGCCGCAAGCGTGGCGGAGCGCGCAGGCTCGTTTGTAAGGGAAAGGGAACCAAAATGAAAGACGCGGCTGCACCTAAGCGCGGCCGCGTTTATTTCGTCCGGCCGCAGGCAGGTGTCGGCGCCGGGCTTGCGCGCAAAGGAAAAGCTGCGCTCGCCCGAGGGGGCAAGCTGCACAAAGGCAAGGGTGGTGAAAACATTCTCATCCACAATAAGGCCCGTGATGTCGATGCCTTTGCCCGCCAGCGTTTTGGCCAGAAAATCCCCGTGCATGTCTCGCCCCACCTTGCCGATGAAGGCGGTTTCCATGCCGAAGTTGGCGAGGACGGTCAGCACGTTCGCCGGGGCGCCCCCAGGGTTTTGCTCGAATAGCGCCATCCCGTTTTCCGATGTTCCGCCGGCTGTGAAATCGATTAGCAGTTCACCCAAAGCCGTTAAGTCCATGTTCACCTCTCCCCGGTTCGTTTCGCGGTTTATCCCGAAATAGTATTATCTCCGCCAAATGGAAAGCGCGAAAAGCATTTGCGCTGCATAATAATAGCTGACGTTAATGGCGCGCAGGGGCGGCAGTTTTTTGGGGCCGAAATAGAGGTAAGCCAAAAGGGCGTCGGAAATGCAGAAGAAAAGCGCCCCGGTGATGAAAATGGGGCGGGCCGGGCCGGTGTGCCATAAAGTGGCGGCCAGCGCCGCGCCCACCATAACACTGACGATGGCGGCATAGAGGTATACCGGTACAGTCATTTTGCCCGGCTCCACTTTAAAGCGGCACTTGAGCATATACAGCATGGCGAACACGGCCACGGCTGTAATCGGTTGCACCCAGCCAAGGGGCGCCAGCCGTAAAAACAGCACAATGTAGAACAAATGCCCCAGCAAAAAAGCACCCAGCCCGGAAACAAAGAACCGGCTCTTCTTTTCAGGAAACACATGCTGGCATTCCAGCAGCACGTCACCCAGCATGCCAAAGCCGAGGCCGGTCAGCATCAGCGCCGCGTAGGCGGGCGTGCCCGGCCCCTTGGTGGGCATGGCCGTGCACAGCGCGCCCGCCAGCATAAACAGCGACGACGCGGCCGCTTTCGTGTATAGGGTGATTTTGGGGCCGCGCCTGTAGCCGGAATAGATGAACGCCGCCACGGCGATGCAATACGCCCCAACACAAAGCCAAATCAAGGTAGCCATTATATGCCCTCCCGTTTCCTGCTGCTGTAATGCAGCGTCTAAAACTTTCCTGTCATTCTGAGCGAAGCGAAGAATCTTTTAGCTTTGTAAAGGCGTTTGGCCAAAGATTCTTCGTCGCTTTGCTCCTCAAAATGACAGGTAAACTTTTGCTATCTGAAGATACTACTATATTACTATAAATAATGTTATTTTGCGATAGATGGTTTCATCTCGCTTTATCGTAGCGAAAGCGGGCTTGAAGCGTCAAGGAGAACCTGCTAGAATGTTGCGCATAGCGCAACAGAAATGCGCTTTCGCATTGACTCGCCGGCCCGCCGGTGCTTATGATGAAGGCAGGGCCACACACGCGCGGCAGCACGGGAGGCAAACATGGGCCAGTCTCTGGACAGAGGCATTGCCATCCTGTTTCTTTTGAAGCAGAAGGGCAGCGCCACCCTCACCGAAATAGCGGAGGAGATGGGCGTACACAAAAGCACGGTGTCTCGCCTGGTGGAAACACTGCGCGGGCACGACATGGTGCAGGTGGACCCCGCCAGCAAAAAATACCGCCTGGGCTACCGCATGATGTACCTGGGCGAAAACGTGCCAAAAAATACGCGCATGGTCAACCTCGCGCGGCCATTTTTGTTCCGCCTCAGCGAGGATTTGCGCGAAAGCGTACACCTGTGCACCTTCAACAACCGCACGGTGTATGTAGTGGATCAGGTGCGCAGCAGCAAGGCCTACAGCCTGGCCGCCGCGCCGGGCATGGTGGAGCCCCCGCACGCTTCCTCGGTGGGCAAGTGCATTTTTGCCTGGCGTCCGCAGGACTTTGTGCTGGCCTTCCTTGAGGAAAACAGCATGAAGGCCTATACGCCAAATACCATCACCAGCCCCGGCGCGTTTTTAGAGCACCTGGCCGAGGTGCGCCATTTGGGCTACGCGATGGACAACGAGGAATTCACCATGGGTGTGCGCTGTGTGGCGGCGCCCATTTTTAACCGCCGGGGCGAGGTGCTGTTCAGCGTGGGCGCTTCTGGCCCGGCGGATGAGTTTGAACCCAGGCGCGTGCAGTTCTTCGCCAAGCGCCTGATGCAGGCGGGCTGGGAAATCAGCGGCGCCATGGGCTACCGCTCCCACTCCGTGGGCAAATTCTGATGCCTACTGTTCTATTTGGTTCAAATTACAAGCTTTCCACGCAGCCACTGCAAGGAGGAACAACATGCGCATTGCCGTGATAAACGAAGTGAGCGCCGCCGCCCGCAACGCGGACATTCTGGCGGCGCTGGCCGAATTGCCCGAAGCACAGGTACATAACCTTGGCATGCAAAACCCCGCACAGCAGCCCGCCCTTACCTATATCCACACCGGGCTGATGGCCGCCCTGGCGCTGGACGCGGGACTCGCAGACATGGTTATCGGCGGCTGCGGAACAGGCCAGGGCTTTTTAAATTCGGCCATGCAATACCCCGGCGTGTTTTGCGGGCTGCTGCTGGAACCGCTGGACGCCTGGCTGTTCTCACAAATCAATGGCGGGAACTGCGTATCGCTGGCGCTGAACAAGGGCTACGGCTGGGCGGCCGATTTGAACCTGAAGCGCCTTGTGCGGGAATTGTTCCGCGACGCGCCGGGCGGCGGCTACCCGCCCGCCCGCAGCGAAAGCCAGAGGGAAAGCCGCCTGCTGCTGCAAAAGCTGTCCGCCGCGGCCCACAAAGACATGGCGGACATTGTAGCGGGGCTGAACGCCGAGGTGGCGGAACCCATAGTTGCCACCGAGGCCTTTATGGCCCTGCTGAACGGCGCGGAGAGCGACAGGGCGCATAAGCTGGCCGCCCTGCTTCGGCAGGCCGCACAGCATAGTACATAGGGAGAAAACAATGAAAAAGCGGAGCACTCTTCTGGAGATGCTGGGTTACGCCAGTGGAGACATCTACGGCGGCGGCGCGTTCCTTATTTTCAGCACCCTGTACATGAACTACCTTGTTATCGTGGAGGGCCTCAGCGTGGTGAACGCCACCACCATTATTTTCGTGGGCAAAATGTGGGACGCCGTGACCGACCCGCTGATGGGCTTTGTTTCCGACCACACCAAAAGCCGCTTCGGGCGGCGGCGGGTGTATTTCCTGTTCGGCGCCGCGCTGGTGGCGCTTTCCTTCTTCCTGATGTGGAACTCCTTCGGCATTGCGCCGGGAAGCGGGCTGATGCTGTACCATATGCTGGCCTATATGCTGTTCGGCACGGCCTTCACCGTGGTGATGGTTCCCTACAACGCCATTTTGAGCGACATGACCACCGACTACAACCAGCGCACGCGCTACACCGCCGTGCGCATGATGTTTTCGGGCGGGGCCTCGCTGGTGTGCGCCGTGGCGCCCGCCATGATGATAGCCCGGCTGGGCAGCACAGTGAACGGCCCCGCGCAAAAGCCCGGATACCTGGCCATGGCTGCGGCCTTCGGCCTCGTGTTCGGCATCGCGTGGCTGGCCACCTTCTTTGGCACGAGGGAAAACCGGGCCTACCAGCAGCCGGACACCAAAAGCGGCCTGCGCCAGTGGCGCGGCCTGTTCCAGAACCGCAGCTACCGCGTCTACCTCGGCATTTTCCTCTCTGTGCAAATCGCCATCGACCTGCTTTTGGCCCTGTTCGTCTTCTACATTGACATTGTTTTGATGAACTACCAGGCCTATCAGGTCATCATGGCGGTGCTGATGATTTTCCAGCTTGTGTTCATGGGCTTTGTGAACGTGTTGGCCCAGAAGAAGGGCAAGGCCTTCCCGCTGCTGGTGGGTATGCCCGTGTGGATTGCCGCCTCCTTCGCGTTTTTGTTCTTCACGCCGTCCACGCCGCTGGCGGCGGTGTGCGTGGTGGCCGGCGTCATCGCCTTTGGCGCGGCCTGCGGCAACCTGTGCACCTGGAGCATGCTGAGCGACAGCTACGATGTGGGCGAGGTGATGACAGGACACCGCCACGAGGGCCTTTATAGCGGCTTCACCACCTTCATACGCAAATTTGCCAGCGGCTTTTCCGTGCTGCTGATGGGCATTGGCCTGCAAGCGGCGGGCTTTAACCAAAACGAGTACAACCTGCTGAAAAGCATTGAGAGCGCAAGCGGGCATTTCGACGTTTCCGCCTATACCGGCTCAGCCATTGTAAACGCCATCAAGTATATGTTCGTGTTCGTCCCCGTCATCCTGCTCAGCATCACCGTGGCTTTTGCCCTGCGCTACAAGCTGAACAACAAACGCTTCGCCACCACGCGCGAGGCCATCGCGCGCTTTAAGCAGGACGGCGAGACGGCAACTTTCAGCGCGGAGGAAGCCGAGGATTTGGAGGCCGTCACCGGCCGCCCGGCAAGCCGGCTGTGGGGCCGAGGCGAGGCTGATAACACAAGCACACCCGGCTGAGATGAGCCGGTGACAATATAGCACCCGATGCGCCTGAAAAGGCTGCAATATTCGGGCTTATTCCTTATGCCTATGTGCTATTATCTCAGACGCGCTTGCTAAAATCGTTGCGCTGTGCGCAACGATTTTTTTCTTTGCCCTTGCGCGTGCGCGGCGCAAAACCTACAATGAAGATAGCGGGAATAAGGGGCCGAAGCCAGTATTTTTGGGCCTGCCCGCAGATACCGGAACCCGTATTGTAAAGGAGATAGGCATATGCGATTGAGCGGCGGGCAATTTATTCTACAGCACCTGAAACAAAAAAAGGTGCCCTATATTTTGGGCATCCCCGGGCACGGCATCCTGGGCCTCTTCGACGCCATCCGCCAGGCGGACAAAGACGGCGTCATCCGCTACATTCAGGTGAAGCACGAGCAAACCGCCACCCACATGGCCGACGGCTATTACCGCGTGGCGGGCAGCCCGCTGGCCGTGTTCACCTCCATCGGCCCCGGCGCGCTGAACACGGCCATCGGCCTTGGCACCGCCTATGTGGACTCCACGGCATTTTTGCAGTTTTCCGGCGATACGCACGTGCACATGAAGGGCGTGGGCGTGTTGCAGGAGATAGAACGCTATCAGGATTCTTACTTCATCCGCGCCATGGAGCCGCTGAGCAAGCGGGCCTGGCGGGTGGAGGCCGTCGGCCAGTTGCCGAGGCTGATGCGCCGCGCCTTTGGGCAGATGGAAGCCGGGCGGCCCGGCCCCGTGGTGATGGCGCTGCCCATGGACGTGCAGGCCGATACGCTGGACTACACGCCCGAGCCGGACTCCGGGGACACTCCCCCGCCCCGGCCCGCCGGCGACGAGGCCCTTGTGCAGAAGGCCGCGCGCCTGATGGCCGGCGCGCGCCGGCCGGTTATCATGGCGGGCGGCGGCATGCTGCGCAGCCGCGCTTTTGAGGCGCTGCAAAAGCTGGCCGAGGCCTGGGGCGCCGCCGTGGTGACGACCATGGCCGGCAAAAGTGCCTTCCCCGAAAACCATCCCCTCAGCGGCTGCCACACCGGCACCAAGGCCACGCCCATCGGCCTTGAGCTGACCCGTAACGCCGATGTGATACTGGCCTTGGGCTGCCGCTTTGCCGACGAAACCACCTGCAGCTACCGCAAGGGCGAAGCTTTCAGCTTCCCCGAAACCAAGCTGATTCACGTGGATCTCGACGCGGCGGAGCTGGGTAAAAACTACCCCTGCAACGTGGGCATTCAGGGCGACGTGGGCCTGGTATTGGCACAACTCTTGCAAGCCTACTCCCCGCTTGCGCCCGAGGGCTTCGACTACCGCAGCGCCCCTTACACCGCCGAAATTGCCCGCCTGCGCGCCGAGTGGGACGCGACGCTGGCCAAGGCGCGCGAACAGAAGTTTGAGAAAATCACCATCAGCCAGCTGATTGCAGAACTCGGCCAGTGCCTGCCCGGCGATACCATCATCACCACCTCCTCGGGCAACACGCAGGCCCAGCTTTTTCAGGAATACCGCTTTAAAACGCCGGGCTGCCATCTCACCAGCGGCGGCTTTTCCACCATGGGCTGGGCCTTCCCGGCTGCCATGGGGGCCAAGCTTGCCAGCCCCGCGCAGCCCGTGGTGGCACTGCTGGGCGACGGCGACTTCATGATGGTGATGCAAGAGCTTTCCACCCTGGCGCAGTACAACATTCCCGTGGTGGTGGTTTTGGCCAACAACGCGGGCTGGATGGCAATCAAGGATTTGCAAAGCGGCATGCTGGGGCAGGAGTACACCTTCGGCAACGATTGGACGCGCGAGGGCGAAGATTACAACCCCGACTTTGTGAAAATAGCCGAGGCCTTCGGCGTGGCGGCGCAGCGCATTTCCACCGCCGCCGAGGTGGCCCCCGCGCTGGACAAGGCCCTGCAAAGCGGCGCGCCCGCCTTTATAGAGGTGGAGGTGCACCGCGAGTTCCCCGAAAGCGGCGGCGACGCCTACGGCTGGTGGGACGTGCCCATGCCCGAATACCTGCCCCGGCAGAAGGCAATGTACGACGAGGGCCGGCGAGAAGAGCAAGTATAGCGAAGAATACGAGTTTATAAGCTGTTGGGGATAACCCATAAGGAGGGAACGCGATGGCGGTCATCAATTTTTGCATCGTGGGCTGCGGGCGCATTGCCACGCTGAACGTGCTGGGCTACCAAAACCACCCCGGCGCGCGCGTGTACGCCGTGTGCGACACTAACCCCGAAAGAGCCGGCGCCCTTGCCAAGGAAGTGGGCGCGGAAAAAATCTACACCCGCTACGAGGACGCCTTGGCAGATAAGGCCATAGACGCCATAGACCTATTGGTGCCGCACCACTTGCACCACGGCATGGCCATAGCCGCCTGCAAGGCAAAAAAGCACGTTTCCGTGCAAAAGCCCATGGCCATAAACCTGCGGCAGTGCGATGAAATGATTGCCGCCGCAAAGGAAAACGGCGTGGTGCTGAAGGTATTCGAGAACTTTGTGTTCTACCCGCCCTATGTGAAGGCGAAAGAGCTTATCGAAGCGGGCGAAATCGGCGAGCTTTCCACCATCCGCCTGAAAATGGTGGCCGGGGCCAACAAGCACGGCTGGCAGGTGGATCCCGCCACCTGGCTGTGGCGCATGGAGGAGGAGAGCTGCGGCGGCGGGCCGCTGGTGTTCGATGACGGCAACCACAAATTTTCGCTCGCGCGCTACTTCATGGGCGAGCCGGAGCGGGTGTTCGCCTACATCGATTCCACCCCCATGGCGGGCGAGATATATGAAAAAGCCGACGGCAGCAAGGTGCAGTTCTACGAGGACGCCCCCGCCATGATTGTGTGGAAGGTGAAGGACAGCAAACGCTATGGCGTGTTCGACATCACCTACGCGCCCGAACTGGAAGTGAACAGCGACTACTACGCCTGCGACGAACGCGTGGAGATAAACGGCAGCAAGGGCAGCATCTGGGTGAACCGCTGCACCGGCAAAATGATGCAGGAACCCGCCCTGACGCTGTACCGCGACGGCAAAACCACAAGCTGGCACGCCCTGCGGGACGATTGGGCCGATTCCTTCATCGATTCCACCCGCGATTTCATCGACGCCCTGGCGCAGGGCCGCCCGCCCATGCTCACGGGTGAGGAGGGCCGCGAGGTGCTGAAATTCTCGCTGGCGGCCATCGCCAGCGCCAAAAACGGCGGGCAGATAGAGATGGACAGCTTTGAGGGCTAATTTGGAGGCACCTATGAACGACATGCAAGCACAAACGGCCCAGGGGGACGGGCGATTCGTGAATCGCCCCTGCAACGGGAACGAGACCCCGGCGCAACTGGCAGTGCGGGCCAGGGAAATGCGCGCCGCCATGCTGCGCATGACCCATCGCGCCGGCGCGGGGCATGTGGGCGGCTCCCTTTCGGAGATGGACATTTTGACGGCGCTGTATTTCGGCGTGATGAACGTAGACCCCGAAAGGCCGGGCTGGGAAGACCGCGACCGCTTTTTACTCAGCAAAGGCCACGCCAGCCCCGGCTTTTACACGGTGCTGGCCCACAGGGGCTACTTCCCTATCGACTGGCTTAATACCTTCGACGAGGCGGACAGCCGCTTGCAGGGCCACCCGGATATGCACAAGTGCCCTGGCGCGGATTACAGCACGGGCAGCCTCGGGCAGGGGCTGTCGGTGGGCATCGGCTTTGCGCTGGCGGGCAAGGCGCTGGGCAAAAGCTACAAAACCTTTGTGCTGATGGGCGACGGCGAGGCCCAGGAAGGCCAGGTGTGGGAGGCGCTGATGTACGCGGCGGCACACAAGGTGGAAAACCTTGTCGCCGTGTTCGACACGAACGGCGTACAGCTTGCGGGCAGCAGCGAAGCCCTGACCGGCGCGGACAAGCTGGAAAGTATGCTGCGGGGCTTCGGCTGGCCGGTGCTGGCCTGCGACGGACACGACATGCCGGCCCTTGCCGCCGCGCTGGCCGAGGCCCGCGCCCAAAGCGGCGCAGGCCCGGTGGCCGTGCTGGCGCGCACCGTAAAAGGCAAGGGCGTCAGCTTTATGGAGGGCCGCTGGCAGTGGCACGGCAAGGCGCCAAACGCCGAGGAACTGGCCCTGGCCTTGGCCGAACTGGAAGGAGGCGCCCCGAATGCCCAAGCGTAGAATGATAGCCCAGCGGCAGGCCTTCGGGCAGGCGCTGGCGGATATCGCGGCGGAGTTTCCCCGCATGGTGGTGCTGGACGTAGACGTTGGCCCCAGCACCCAGACACAGCTGTTCGCTCAGGCGCAGCCGCAGCGGTTTTACCAAATCGGCATCGCCGAGCAGAACGCCGTGGGCATCGCGGCGGGCATGGCGGCGGCGGGGCTCACGCCCTGGGTCTCGGCCTTCGCGGTGTTTTTGGCCCACCGCTCGGGAGACCAAATACGCAACAGCGTGGCGCACCCCCGCACCAACGTGAAGCTGAACGGCAGCTACGCCGGCCTGCCCACAGGCCGTGCCGGCGCCACGCACAGTTCGGTGGAAGACCTCGCCATTATGCGCAGCCTGCCCAATATGACCATTTTTGAACCGGCGGACAGCTTTGAGACCGCCCACTTCACCCGGCTGGCAACGCAGATGGACGGGCCTGTGTACCTGCGCACCGTGCGCTGCGAAGTGCCCGATTTGTTCGCCGCAAACCACGCGCCCCGCCTGGGGCAGGCCGTGCCGCTGAAGGACGGCGGGGATTTGGCCATTCTCTGTACCGGAATGATGAGCGCGCGGGCGCTGGAAGCCGCCGAAACGCTGGAACAGCAGGGCGTTCACGCCTCGGTGCTGCATCTGCCCACCATAAAGCCACTGGACAAAGAGGCCGTGGTGGCGGCGGCCCAAAAGGCCGGCCGGGTGCTCACCGTGGAAAATCACTCGGTGATAGGCGGCCTTGGCAGCGCCGTGTGCGAGCTGCTGGCCCGGCACTGCCCCTGCACGGTGAAGCGCGTCGGGTATCAGGATATCTTTTTGGAAAGCGGCGACGACGAAGTGCTGTTCGAGCGTTACGGCCTTTCGGCGGCGGCCATCGCCAAAACAGCGCGGGCCTGGCTAGAGCACAGATAAGCGATGAATAACCCAGCCATCTTGTCATCCTGAGCGCAGCGAAGGATCTTTCCCTTCGTATACCCATACATTTTCTGGCTCAAAGATTCTTCGCTTCGCTCAGATTGACAAACAATCATTGCTTACCAGAAAGCAAAAAACGGAGGTGTTCCCTTTGAGTGAAATAACGGTACTAAAGCCCTTCATAGACGGCAAGTTTGTGCAAAGCGCCACACAAAACTATAAGGAAGCCTATAACCCCAGCACGGGCGAGGTTATCGCGAAAGTGCCCTGCTGCACGCGGGAGGAAGTGAACGCGGCCATTGAGGCAGCCGCCGCCGCCTGGCCCGCCTGGGCGGCCACGCCCGCGCTGAAACGCGTGGAGGTGCTGCACGCGCTGCGCGCCCTGCTGGTGGAGCACATGAACGAGCTGACCCATCTGGTGGCGCTGGAAAACGGCAAGGCCTGGGAGGAAGCCAAGGGCGACGTGCTGAAAGCCAAGGAAGGTACCGAGCACGCCATTGCCGCCCCGGAACTTTTGATGGGTGAAAGCCTGATGGACGCCTCCGCAGGCTTCGATACCGTTTTGTACCGCGAGCCGCTGGGCGTGTTTGCGGGCATCACGCCCTTTAACTTCCCCGCCATGATACCCATGGGCTGGATGGCCCCGGCCTGCATTGCCTGCGGCAACACGATGGTGATAAAAGCAAGCACCGCCACGCCCCAAACGGCCCTGCGCATTGCCGAGTTGTACCGGCAGGCGGGCCTGCCGGACGGCGTGCTGAACGTGGTGACCTGCACCCGCGGCGAGGTGGACATGATTCTGCGGCACCCCGAGGTGAAGGGCGTCAGCTTTGTGGGCTCCACGGCCACGGGCCTGCACATCTACGAGACTGCCGCCGCCGCGGGCAAGCGGGTGCAAGCCCTGTGCGAAGCCAAAAACCACGCGCTGGTGCTGGAAGACGCGCCCATCGAGCGCACGGCAGCCGGCATCATCAACTCCGCCTACGGCTGCGCCGGCGAACGCTGCATGGCCCTGCCGGTGGTGGTGGCGCAAAACAGCATCGCCGACGAACTGGTGCAGGCCATTGTGCGGCAGGCGAAAGAGCTAAAACTCGGCCCCGCCTACGAACGGGAAACCACCCTTGGGCCGGTGGTATCGGCGGCGCACCGCCGGCGCGTGGCCGAATGGATAGAAAAGGGCCTTGAGGAAGGCGCGGTGCTGGCGCTGGACGGGCGCGGGGCCAGCGTGCCCGGCTTCGAGAACGGCTTCTACCTTGGCCCCACGGTGCTGGACTACGTGAAGCCCGGCATGACGGTGGGCGATGAGGAAATCTTCGGGCCGGTGCTGTGCGTAAAGCGCGTGGAAAGCTTTGAGGAGGGCCTTGCCCTGATGAACCAAAGCCGCTTTGCCAACGGCTCGGTGATATTCACGCAGAACGGCTATTATGCGCGGGAATTTGCCCGGCGCACCCACGGGGGCATGGTGGGCGTGAACGTGGGCATCCCCGTGCCCGTGGGCATGTTTCCCTTCTCTGGCCATAAAAACTCCTTCTTCGGCGATTTGCACTGCCTCGGCAAGGACGGCATCCGCTTTTATACGGAAACCAAGGTGGTCACCACCCGCTGGTTCGACGAAGAAGAAGCCAAAAAGCGCAGCGTTTCCACCTGGGACGGCACAATATAAGGGTTGCTAAACCGCCCGCGCAATCGGCGCGGACGGAAGGCCGGGCCGCGAACGGCCCAAAATATAAGGAGGAAGTTGGAATGAAGAAGCTCGCAATGCGTAAAGGACTGGCTCTTATGGTGGTGCTATGCCTGACCTTCCTTGCCGTGGCCTGCGGCGGGCCGGCGCCCGCCGAAAGCGCGGCCCCCGCGCCCGACGCCGAACCCGCCGCACAAGACCCTGCGCCCGAGGACGCCGCCCCGGCGGCGGACGAACCGCTGTTCATTGCTGCCTGTATGCAGGGCAACCAAAGCGGGTTCATCCTGTATGTGACCAGCGGTATTTTCGAGTACCAGAAGGCGGAAGCGCCCGATATCCGGCTGGAAGTGGTGTACGCCGACGACGACCCCGCAAAGCAGCAAAGTCAAGTGGAAAACTTCGTGTCTCAGGGCGCGCAGGCCATCATCCTGAACCCTGTTGACAAAATTCAGAGCGCCGCGGCGGTGGATTTCGCAGCCGAAAACGGCGTGCCCGTCATCACCGTGAACACCATGAGCGAAAGCGCCAACGTGGCGGCCCATGTGGGCAGCGACGACGTGGAGGCCGGCATCATACAGATGCAGCGCCTGCTGGACGTTGGGCCCGAAAGCCCCAAGGTCGCCTACATCGACGCCGTGCTGGGCCACTCGGCACAGGTGTTCCGCGCCCAGGGCTACACCGAGGTGCTGGAAGCCAACCCCGACGCCGAATTGGTGGTGCACGACACCGCCAACTGGAGCGGTGAGGAGGCCCTTCGCCTGGTGGAAAACTGGCTGCAAACCTATCCCGAAATAGACATGATTGCCGCCCATGCCGACTGCATCTTGGTGGGCGCCATCACAGCCGTGGAGAACGCCGGGCTTGCCGGTGAAATCCTGCTCAGCGGCATCGACTGCGACATGCCCGTGATGGAAAAAATCAAGGAGGGCGTGGTGGATAGCTCCCTGTGGCAGGACGGCCTTGGCCAAGGCGCGAACGCGCTTCGCCTGGCCATCGAGGCGGCCCAGGGCAATCCCGTCAGCGATTATCTGATTCCCTTTGAAGTTTGCAACGGCGACAATGTGGATGAATACATTGCCAAAGCCAACGAGCGCAACGCCATTGCCGCCGAGTATTTCTAAGCAACAAGCAAGCATTGCAGGCAGCCGAAGAATGGCCGGGGAGGGCGGCGCCCTCCCCGGCCCAAGTACAGCCAGACACTAAAAGTATTATTTGTCATTCAGAGAAATGACGCGGATAGTTTTTGATTTCACCATGCGCTAAAGCAAAAAGGATGTGTTGACATGAAGCTTCAAAACCCGGCGGTCGGCGACGTGATATTGGAGATGAAGCACATCGACAAGCGATTTTCCGGGGTGAACGCGCTGAATGACGTGGGCCTTGTGCTGCGCAGGGGCGAGGTGCACGCCCTTGTGGGGGAAAACGGCGCGGGGAAAAGCACGCTGATGAAGGTGCTGATTGGCCTGTATCAGCCCGACAAGGGCGAAATCGTCCTCGGCGGCCGGCCGGTGAGCTTCAAGAGTGTGCGCCACTCGCAAAGCGCGGGCATCAGCATGATTTTTCAGGAATTCAACCAGGTAAAGCACATGACGGTGATGGAAAACATCTATCTGGGGCGCGAGCCGCGAACGCGCTTCGGCTCGGTGGACGATAAAAAGATGTACCGGGACTCGAAGGCCCTGCTGGCCGAGCTGGGCGTGGATTTGGACCCCAAAACGCTGATACGCGAGTTGACCGTGGCCAAGCACCAGCTTGTGGAAATCGTCAAGGCCATCTCGCTGAACGCCGAAATCATCATCATGGACGAGCCCACCAGCGCGCTGAGCAGCAAGGAGATAGACTATTTGCTGAACATGGTGCGCGCCCTGCGCGACAAGGGCAAAAGCATCGTCTTCATCTCGCACAAAATGGAGGAAATTTACGGCGTGTGCAGCCGGGTAACCGTGCTGCGCGACGGCCGTTTTATCCACAGTGGCCCCACCGCCGAGCTGAGCGAGAAGGAACTGATTCGTATGATGGTGGACCGCGAGGTGAGCGAATTGTTCCCAAAGCAGGAGTCTCAAATTGGGGAGCCGCTGCTGGAAGTGAAAAACCTGAGCGTACGGGGCAAGTTTCAAAACATCAGCTTCCAGCTGCGCGCGGGCGAGATATTGGGTTTTTCCGGCCTGATGGGCGCGGGGCGCACCGAACTGATGGAAACCATCATGGGCGCCCGAAAGGCCGACAGCGGCGAAATATTCCTGCGCGGCCAAAAAATAGTGAACCGGATTCCGGCCGACGCCATTGCCCACGGCATTGCCATGGTGCCGGAAGACCGCAAGAAAAACGGCGTGTTTTTGAAGCTTTCCATCCGCGACAACATATTGATGTCTGCACTGGGCAAATGCCTGCGCGGGGGCCTGTTGCGCAAAAGGCTGGAAAGACAGTCTGTGGACAGCTACAGGGAAAAGCTGCAAATAAAATGCCGCGACGAACACCAGATTTGCCGCGACCTTTCAGGCGGGAACCAGCAGAAGGTGGCGGTGTCTCGCGTTTTGAACTGCGAGCCGGACATCATCATACTGGACGAGCCGACCCGTGGCATCGACGTGAAAACCAAGAGCGACATTCATCGCCTGATGTCTCAGCTGGCGTGCACGGGCAAGGCGGTAATGATGGTGTCCAGCGAATTGCCCGAGATAATGGGCATGAGCGACAGGGTGGTGGTGCTGCACGAAGGCGTGATGACCGGCGTGCTGCAGCGCGCCGAGGCCACCGCCGACCGCATTATGGAATACGCGGTGAAAACAACCGGGATGGAGGGACAGGCCAATGCTTGAAAACAAATCCGCCGTTTCCTCGCGAATAGGGCAGTTTGACGCCAAGCGATTCGCGGCAAACAACGGCATCACCATAGGATTCGTCATCATCTTTATTCTGCTTTCCATCGCAGCGCCCAACTTTTTGCAGCTTTCGAACATCATCAACGTGCTGCGCCAGGTCTCCTGCATCGGCATCGCAACCATCGGCGTGGGCATCCTCATCATCATGAACTGCAACGATTTGGCCATCGGCTCCATGTTCGCGCTCACCGGCATCACGGCGGGGCTTACGGTGTCCACCGGGGTGGGCGGCTATGGGCTGCACCCCGCATTGGGCTATGTTGTGGGCATCCTCACCGGCGTACTGGTGGGCCTCGTCAGCGGCGTTATCGTGGCCAAGGGGCGCATTCCCGCCTTCATCGTCACCATGGGCACGCTTTCCATCTGCCGCGGGCTCGCCCTCATTCTGGCCCACGGCATGCCTGTGGGCAATTTCCCCGAGGCCTTCAATTACCTCGGCACGGCCACGCTGTTTGGCGTGATACCCATGCCGGTGATTATCTACGCCATCATCATCGCGGGCATCGCCTTTGTGATGAAGAAAAGGCCCATCGGCAGATACATCTACGCGGTGGGCAGCAACGAGGAAGCCGCCCGCTCGGCCGGCATCAAGGTAGACAGCGTGAAGATTAAGGCCTATCTGATAGAGGGCGCGCTGGTGGGCCTGGCGGGCACGGTGCTGGCGGGCCGCATGAAATCGGCGGCCCCGGCCCTGGGGCAGGGCTACGAGCTGGACGCCATCGCCGGGGCCATCATCGGCGGCGTGTCCTTCACGGGCGGCATCGGCACGGTGGGCGGCATGGTGATTGGCGCGCTGCTCATCGGCGTTATCAACAACGGCATGGATCTTTTGGGCGTCGAGGCCTTTTACAAGCAAGTGGTGAAGGGCACCATCATCATCCTTGCCGTCCTGATTGACCGCCAGCGTTCGGGCAGGGCCTGATATCGCTGTTTCATACTGCTGTCAGGGCGGCGGTTATTCGCCATGCAAAACCATCGAGGCCTTTGCTGCCTCGGTGGTTTTGCCGCTTCTGCGCCACAGCCCGCCATTTTTTGCACGACAAGGCCCGCCCCTTTGCTTTATGCTCTATATGTGCACATATAGAGCTACCGCTTTGGGGAGGGCCTTTCCGATGCAATGGCTGTACGATTTCTTTCACAACCTGTTTACGGAAGTTCCCTTGCTCGCCTTTGCCCTCGCACTGGTTATCGGCTACCTTGTGGGCAAAATACCCTTCGGCAAGTTCCGGCTGGGGGGCGTTGCCGGCTCACTGCTGGCGGGCGTGCTGATAAGCCAGTTCGGCGTTAGCATCGACCCCATCGTGCAAGAGCTTCTGTTCGTCCTCTTCATTTTCGCAGTGGGCTTTGAGAGCGGGCCGCAGTTCTTCCGCTCGCTTGGGCGCAAAACCCTGCGCGAGATTGCCCTCGCGCTTATCGTGGCGGGCGCCGGGCTTGCCACCGTCGTTGTGGTTTCAAAGCTGATGGACTTCGACAAGGGCCTTGCGGCGGGCGTTGCGGCCGGCGGCATGACGCAGTCCGCCATCATGGGCGTCGCGGGCGACGCGCTGGGCAAGCTTGGCCTTTCCGCGCAGGATTTGGATTCCTTCACCGCAAACATCGGCGTGGGCTATGCCGTCACCTACATCTTCGGCACCCTGGGCGCCATCATCATCTGCGCGAACATCCTCCCCCGCTTCATGGGCCAAAAGCTGGGCGACGCGGCAATGGCCGCCGAGGCCGAAATGGCGCAGGCCGCCGCCCTGGGCGCGGACGAAAGCTATGCCCTGCACAAGCTGGCGGGCCGCGTGTACCGCGTGGAAAACAGCGGCAACATTACGGTGGCCGGGCTTGAGGCAAGCTGCGGCGAACTGCCCATCACTGTGGAAAAAGTGAAGCGCGGCAAAGTGTTTTTAGACATTGACCCCGAGCTTTGCCTGTACCCGGACGATTTGGTGCTGCTGGTAGGCCAGCGGGACGCGCTGGTGGACGTCGCCGCGCTGATTGGCCGGGAGGTGGCCGGCCCCTCCGACCTGAACCTTGTGATGAAAACGCAGGAAGTGGTGGTGACAAACGGCGAGTTCGCCGGCCTCACGCTGGGCGAGCTGCACGGGAAAATGAAAGACCAGATACGGCACGGGGTTTATGTGCTGTCTGTTCACCGCGCGGGGCGGGAACTGCCCTTTGGCGGCGACGGCGCCATCCGCCATGGGGACGTGCTAAAGCTTTACGGCTCGGAGGCGGACGTAAAAAAGGCCGTGGACGCGGTGGGCAGGCCCATCGTCCCCAGCAAGAAAACCGACATGGTCATCACGGCGCTCGGCATCGCGGCGGGCCTTGTTATTGGCATGCTCACACTGCGCCTGGGCGACATTCCCCTCACGCTTGGCAGCGGCGGGGGCGCTTTGCTCTCCGGGCTGTTCTTCGGCTGGCTAAAGGGCAAACGCCCGCAGCTTGGCGGCAGCATCCCCTCGCCGGCGGTGGAGTTCATGGAGGATTTCGGCCTGGCGGGCTTCGTGGTCGTCGTGGGGCTGGAATCTGGCCTGCAAGCCGTTTCCACCATCCGTGAATACGGCTTTTCCATCTTGCTGGGCGGGCTTGTGGTCACTTTGGTTCCGCTTCTTGTGGGTATGCTGGCCGGGCGCTGGCTGTTGCGCTATAAAAACGCCTCGGTGTTCGCCGGGGCACTGGCCGGCGCGCGCAGCGCGAACCCCGCCTTCGGCCAGGTGCTGGGGCTTTCGGGCAACTCCGCGCCCAGCCTGCCCTTTGCCGTCACCTACGCTTTGGCAAATGTTTTCCTCACGCTTCTAGGCCCGCTTGTGGTGGCCCTGGTGTAAAATAATATAAACGGAGGCGTCCTTATGTCTAAAATCAGTGCGGAAGACCTCTCGCAACTAAGCCCCTTTGAGCTGAAAGACCACCTGATACAGGTGGCCCATGACGCGAAGGGCGAACTGATGCTGAACGCGGGGCGGGGCAACCCAAACTTCCTTGCCACGCTGCCGCGCCAGGCCTTCTTCGAGTGGGGGCAGTTCGCCCTCATCGAGGCGGAGCGCAGTTTTTCCTTCCTCTCGGTGGGGCTGGGCGGCTTCCCCGTGCGGGAAGATATCGAAAACCGCATGTACAGCTTTGTGCAGCAGCGCAACACTCCGGGCGGCCAGTTCATACGCAAGGCCGTCTCCTATGTGCGCGACCAGCTTGGTTACAACGCCGGAGACTTCATCTACGAGATGACCGAGGGCATTTTGGGCATCATGTACCCGGTGCCGGACAGAATGCTGAGCCTGAGCGAAAAAATCGTAGAGCAGTACATCCGCAAGGAGATGATTGGCGGCGAACCATTCAAAGCCAAAATTGACCAGTTCGCCGTAGAGGGCGGCACGGCGGCCATGACCTATCTTTTCGCCGCGCTGGAAGAAAATTTCCTTCTGCGCAAGGGCGACACCATCGCCATCGGCATCCCCATTTTTACGCCCTACCTTGAAATACCGCGCTTGCGGGAATACGACCTTGTGGAGATGGTGATAGAAGCGGAGTTTGAAGACCAGTGGCAGTTTTCGCCCGAAAGCCTTGACCAGCTTTTAGACCCCAAGGTGAAGGCTTTCTTCCTTGTGAACCCCAGCAACCCGCCATCGGTGAAAATGTCTGACGAGAACCTTGCGCACCTGGCCCGAATACTGGAAAAACGCCCCGACCTCATCGTGCTCACCGACGATGTGTACGGCACCTTTGCCGACGGCTTCAAGTCCGTTTTTGCCAAGTGCCCGCGCAACACCATTTTGGTGTACTCCTTTTCAAAATACTTCGGCTCCACGGGCTGGCGGCTGGGCGTTATCGCCATGGCGCAGGACAATGTCATTGACGAAATCATCTCAAAGCACCCTGAAAACATCCGCAAGCTGCTGGCCAACCGCTACGCCTCCATCTCCATGCAGCCGGAGAAGCTAAAATTCATCGACCGCATGGTGGCCGAAAGCCGCGCGGTGGGCCTGAACCACACGGCGGGGCTTGCCACGCCCGCGCAGGTGCAGATGGTGCTGTTCAGCCTGTTTGCCCTGATGGACGACGCCGATAGCTACAAAAACGCGGTGAAGCGCCTGGTGCGCCACAGGCAGGCCGCGCTGTACAACGAAATTGGCGCCACGGCGGCGGAGGACAGCAACAGCGTTGAATACTACACCGTGATAGAAGTGAGCGACCTTGCCGGAAAAATATACGGCAAGCCCTTCCAGAACTGGCTGGGCATACGCCTGAAACCCAACGAGATACTTTTCCGCCTGGCTAAGGAAGCCGGCACGGTGCTGCTGCCCGCCTCGGGCTTTGGCACCAGCGACCCCGGCGTGCGCGTATCCCTGGCCAACCTGAACGAATATGACTATGTAAAAATTGGCAAAGCCGTGCGCACGGTGCTGGAAGACTATTACCGGGAGTACAAGGGCGGCAGCTAAGAGGAAAGAATATGTCATTGCGGGCTTGCCTCTCGTCATTGCGGGCCTGACCCGCAATCCAGGATGCTTCACCGCGCTAGGATTGCGGGTCGGGCCGCAATGACAAGGGCTACATCCCCTCGCTCTTTGTGGTATACTTCATAGCATGGATATGAAGAAACTCGAAGTGCTGAGCCGGGTGTTCGGCTATGGGGAGTTCCGCCCGGGGCAGGAAAGCCTGATTGACTGCCTCGTGAATGGGCGGGACGTCCTCGGCATCATGCCTACCGGCGCGGGGAAATCGCTGTGCTACCAAATTCCCGCGCTGTTGGCCGACGGCGTCACCCTGGTCGTTTCGCCGCTTATCTCCCTGATGAAGGATCAGGTGAGCGCCTTGACCGAGGCCGGCGTGGCGGCGGCCTTTTTGAACAGCGCGCTTTCGCCCGCGCAGTACGAGGCGGCCCTCGCCAACGCCGAGCAGGGGCGGTACAAAATCATCTACGTTGCGCCCGAACGCCTTTTAACCGCCCGTTTCGAGCAGTTTTTGCGCGGCGCGAACATCGCCTACATCATCATAGACGAAGCGCACTGTGTGTCCCAATGGGGGCACAATTTCCGGCCCAGCTACCTCAGCGTCGGCGCCTTCACGGCCTCGCTGGAAAAACGCCCCGTGCTGGGCGCTTTCACGGCCACGGCTACCGAAAAGGTTCGCGAGGACATCGTAAGCCTGCTGGGCCTGCGCCAGCCCCACGTTTTGGTGACGGGCTTCGACCGCGCGAACCTGGCCTTTGAGACGCGCGCGCCCAAAAACAAGGATAAGGAACTGCTCGGCATCCTCGAGGCCCGCGCCGGGAAGTCCGGCATCGTTTACTGCGCCACCCGCGCGGCGGTGGAGGAAGTGTGCGCGCTGCTGTGCCGCAACGGCGTTTCCGCCACGCGCTACCACGCGGGCCTGCCCCTTGCCGAGCGCCAGCAGAACCAAAGCGACTTCGTGTACGACGACAAAAGGGTGATGGTGGCCACCAACGCCTTTGGCATGGGCATCGATAAATCGAATGTTTCCTTCGTGGTACACTACAATATGCCCAAGAACATCGAAAGCTATTACCAGGAGGCGGGCCGCGCAGGCAGGGACGGAGAGGCCGCGGACTGTATTTTGCTTTATAGTCCGAAGGACGTTCAAATGAACCGCTTTCTCATCAGCCGAAGCGGCGGCAGGGACGCGGGCGAAAACCTCTCCGCCGAGGCGCAGGAGGAGATTCGCAAAAACGAACTTGAACTGCTCAAGCACATGACCTGGTACAGCACCGGCACCGAGTGCCTGCGGCGCACCATGCTGCGCTATTTCGGCGAGGCCGCGCCCATTTACTGCGGGAATTGCTCGAACTGCAACCGGAACTACGACGAAGTGGATATCACCGAGGCCGCACAGAAGATACTTTCCTGCGTGGCACGGATAGAGCGCATGGGCCGCAGCGCCGGGAAAACCATGGTGGCCAACGTGCTGCACGGCACCGACACCATCAAAATTTCAAGAAACGGCTTCGAGGCGCTGTCCACCTTCGGCATCATGGCGGATGTGCCCGTGCGCAGAATCGTTTACACCATCGAATATCTGGCAAGCCAGGGCTATTTAACGGTGACAAACGGCGAGTACCCGGTGCTGAAAACCAACATAAAAAGCCTTGCTGCACTGAGGGGCGACGCGCCCATCAGCATGAAGCTGCCACGCGAGAAAAAGCCAGCGGCGGCGCGGGCCAAAAATACCGCCCCGCCCGAGGGCAGCGAGCAACTGTTCGAGGCGCTGGCCGCCCTGCGGCGGCAGCTATCGGCCAAGCACAAGGTGCCTGCTTACGTTATTTTTTCCGACGCCGCCCTGCGCGACATGTGCCAAAAGCAGCCGTGCACCGAGGATGAATTTTTGGAGGTTTCCGGCGTGGGCGCGGCCAAGCTGAAACGCTACGGCTCGGCCTTTTTGCGGGTGCTTCGAGAGCATAATAACTAGAGTTGACGCAAATGGGATACAACAGATTTGCCTCAACATGCCTTGGCGAGCAAGGACTTCTCTTAGGTAGACGATGAATAAATCCAGCTATCTTGTCATCCTGAGCGAAGCGAAGGATCTTTCCCTTCGTATACCCGCGCATTGCACGGCTCAAAGATTCTTCGCTTCGCTCAGAATGACAATAAATCAGCACTTACGTAGGGCATATTGCACAAACATATAGGGGTACTTTGGTGCAGATGCTAAATAATTTTTTTGTAAGCTAAAAAATAGTTGATTTCCGCAAAAAGAACGTGCTATACTTTAGCCGGATAATTAAAATAATTATAACAATTCGATAATGAAATCGAGTTACTATTGATAGGCAAGATAAATGGCAAGCTTCATCAACCATCCCCTCAGCGGAGGCGCCTATGAGCATACAGGACCAAAAACCGCTGCTGGAGCGGTTGGCAAAGGGCATTGCGGCCGTGTTCGGCCCGCAGTGCGAGGTGACGGTGCACGACCTTGCCGCCGGGTACGAAAAATCCATCATCGCCATAGAAAACGGCCACGTTACCGGGCGGCACATTGGCGACGGCGCCAGCGAACGCGTGCTGCGCGCTTTGAGCGAAGACCCCAGCGAGGCCCAGGATCAATACAATTACCTGGCCCGCACCAAGGAAGGCCGCATGGTGAAATCCAGCAGCATCTTCGTGCGAGACGAGGACGGCAGCCCCATCGGCCTCTTCGGCATCAACTACGACATCACCGACCTCATCATGGCCCAGCGCGCGCTGGAGGCCGCCGTGAGCGTGGATAAGCCCGAGGACGAGTCGGCCATTGGCGCCATCACCACCAACGTCAGCGACCTTTTAGACCGCCTCATCGAGGAAGCCGACGCCTTTGTGGCAAAGCCCGTGGCCATGATGACGAAGGACGACAAGACCCGCGCCATCCAGTTCCTCAGCGAAAAGGGCGCTTTCCTCATCAAGAAGGCCGGAGACAAGGTTGCCAAGCACTACGACATCTCCAAGTATACGCTTTACAACTATATGGACGCAGACATGAGGTAATGCCATGGAACCTACACAAAAAGAGAACCGGCCCGAAATGAAGTGGACGGCCAACCACATCCCGAAAAGCGACGACCGCGCCCAAATGGCCCTGATGGCCCCGGCGGAAATAGAGAAGGCGCGGCAGTTCCACCGCAGCTTTCCGCTATACAAGCCCACTCCCCTCATTGCGCTGGATGAATTTGCCCGGCGCTTCGGCGTGGGCGGCGTGTACATCAAGGACGAAAGCCACCGCTTCGGCCTCAACGCCTTCAAGGTACTGGGCGGCTCCTTCGCCATGGCGCGCTTCATTGCCGACGCCACCGGCCGCGACATTTCCACGCTGGGCTATGGCCAGCTCACCAGCCCCGAAATAAAGAAGGCGCTGGGAGACTACACCTTTTTTACCGCTACCGACGGCAACCACGGCCGGGGCGTGGCCTGGGCGGCGGCCCAAATTGGCCAGCACAGCGTGGTGTATATGCCCAAAGGCTCCAGCGAGGCGCGGCTCGAGGCCATTCGACGCGAGGGCGCCAGCGCCGAGATAACCGAGCTGAACTACGACGACGCCGTGCGCCTGGCCACGGCCGAAAGCGCCAAAACACCGAACAGCGTAGTGATACAGGACACCGCCTGGCCCGGCTATGAGAAAATACCCGCCTGGGTGATGCAGGGCTACGGCACCATGGCCAGCGAGGCCGACTACCAGCTAAAGGCCAATGGCGCCGAGCGGCCCACCCACATTTTCTTGCAAGCCGGCGTGGGCTCCATGGCCGGGGCCGTCACCGGCTTCTTCTGCAACCTCTACCCCGAAAATCCCCCCGTTATCACCGTGGTGGAGGCCTCCGCGGCCGACTGCCTGTACCGCAGCGCCGTGCTGGCCACGGGCGAAACCGTGGACGTGGGGGGCGAGCTTACCACCATCATGGCGGGCCTGGCCTGCGGCGAGGCCAACACCATCAGCTGGGAGATATTGCGCAACCACGCCTCCTTCTTCGCCTCCCTGCCGGACTATGACGCCGCCCGCGCCATGCGGGTGCTGGCCGTGCCGCTCAAGGGCGATTCGCCCATTATCTCGGGCGAAAGCGGCGCCGCCGGCATGGGCTGCCTGTTTGAGGTGCTGGCGAACCCCCGCTACCGCGAGCTGAAAGAGGCCATGCGCCTTGACGAAAACTCCCGGGTGCTGCTTTTCTCCACCGAGGGCAACACCGACCCCAGTTGGTTCCGCCGGGTGGTATGGGACGGGGAATTCCCGGCGCCGCACACCAGTTACCGAAGCCGCAAGCAAGCGGCAAGCGATAAAACCGAACACTGAGAAGAAAGGGCAAGGTAAGTAAAATGGCACTGGATTATGCAAAAATCAACGCGGCGGCCGAGGGCTACAAGGCCGACATGACGAAGCTTCTGCGAGACATGGTGAAGCACCCCGGCGAAAGCTGCAACGAAAAGGCCAAAATTGACCGCGTTGCCGAAGAATGCCGCAAGCTGGGCTTCGACAAGGTGGAAATTGACCCTCAGGGCAACCTGCTGGCCTACATGGGCAGCGGCAAAACCCTCATCGCCTTCGACGGCCACATCGACACCGTGGGCATCGGCAACCGGGCCAACTGGGACTTCGACCCCTACGAGGGCTACGAAAATGAACTGGAAATCGGCGGGCGCGGCACCTCCGACCAAGAGGGCGGCATCGTCTCGGCGGTGTACGGCGCCAAAATCATGAAGGATTTGGGCCTTTTGAACGACAGCTACACCGCCCTGGTTACCGCTACCGTGCAGGAAGAAGACTGCGATGGCCTGTGCTGGCAGTACATCATCAACGAAGATAAGGTTCGCCCCGAGTTCGTGGTGATCAACGAGCCCACCGACGGCGGCATTTACCGCGGCCACCGCGGCCGCATGGAAATTCGGGTGGACGTGAAGGGCGTTTCCTGCCACGGCAGCGCGCCCGAGCGCGGCGACAACGCCATTTACAAGGCCTCTGAAATCCTTTTGGACGTGCGCGCCCTGAACGAAAACGACGCCGAGGACGGCACCGAGATAAAGGGCCTTGTGAAGATGCTGGACGAAAAGTACAATCCCCAGTGGAAAGAGGCGCGTTTCCTTGGGCGGGGCACCGTTACCGCCAGCGAGATTTTCTTCACCTCGCCCAGCCGCTGCGCCGTGGCCGATAGCTGCGCTTTTTCGCTGGACCGCCGCATGACCGCCGGCGAAACCTGGGAAAGCTGCCTGGATGAAATACGCGCCCTGCCCGCCGTGAAAAAGTACGGCGCCGACGTGGTGGTGAGTATGTACCAGTACGACCGCCCCTCCTACACCGGCTGCGTTTACCCCATCGAGTGCTACTTCCCCACCTGGGTTATCCCGGAAGACCACAAAATCACCCAGGCCATGGAAACCGTGCACAAAAACCTTTATGGAGACAAGCGCCGCGGCGCGCCCGAAACCCTCGCCATGCGCGAAGCGCGCCCCCTCACCGATAAATGGACCTTCTCCACCAACGGCGTCACCATCATGGGCCGCAACGGCATCCCCTGCATCGGCTTTGGCCCCGGCGCCGAAGCCCAGGCCCACGCCCCGAACGAAAAGACCTGGAAGGAAGACCTGGTGCGCTGCGCCGCCCTTTTTGCCGCGCTGCCCAGCGTGTACACGGGCAGCAACTGAATTGCTAAACCATGACAGCAAACCACAACTCATCAAAGAAAGCCAAAGTCAACGGAGGACTTAGCCAATGCAAAACTTTGAAGGACTTGTAAAGAAAATCGAAGGCCTCGACACCGGCAAAATGTTCCAGAACGACTTCCTGCTCACCTGGGAAAAAAGCGACGCCGAAATAGCCGCCACCTTCGCCGTGGCCGACGCCCTGCGCGATTTGCGCGAGCGCAACGTTTCCTCTAAGCTTTTCGATTCCGGCCTCGGCATCTCCCTGTTCCGAGACAATTCCACCCGCACGCGCTTTTCCTTTGCCTCGGCCTGCAACCTGCTGGGCCTTGAGGTGCAGGACCTCGACGAGGGCAAGAGCCAGATAGCCCACGGCGAAACCGTGCGCGAAACCGCCAACATGATCAGCTTCATGGCCGACGTTATCGGCATCCGGGACGACATGTACATTGGCAAGGGCAATACCTATATGCGCAACGTAGCCCAGGCCGTGCAGGAGGGCTTCGACGATGGCGTGCTGGAGCAGCGCCCCACCCTCGTGAACCTCCAGTGCGACATCGACCATCCCACCCAGGCCATGGCGGACATGGATCATGTCATCCACCAGTTCGGCGGCGTGGAAAACCTCAAGGGCAAGAAAGTGGCCATGACCTGGGCCTACTCCCCCAGCTACGGCAAACCCCTCAGCGTGCCCCAGGGCATCATCGGCCTGTTCAGCCGCTTCGGCATGGACGTGGTGCTGGCCCATCCCGAGGGCTATGAGGTCATGCCCGAGGTGGAGGCCATCGCGGCCAAGCAGGCGGCGGCCAGCGGCGGCAGCTACAAAAAAACCAACTCCATGGCCGAGGCCTTTGAGGGCGCCGACATTGTGTATCCCAAAAGCTGGGCGCCCTTCGCCGCCATGGAAAAGCGCACCGAGCTGTACGGCAACGGCGACATGGAGGGCATCGGCAAGCTGGAAAAAGAACTGCTGGCCCAAAACGCGAACCACAAGGACTGGCACTGCGACGAAAAGCTGATGGCGAGCACCAAGGGCGCCAAGGGCCTGTACATGCACTGCCTGCCGGCAGACATCACCGGCGTTTCCTGCGCCGAGGGCGAGGTGGCGGCCAGCGTGTTCGACCGTTACCGCGTGCCCATGTACCGGGAGGCCGGCTTCAAGCCCTACATCATCGCCGCCATGATTTTCCTATCCAAAATGAAAGACCCCGCCGACATTCTGCGCAAGCTGGACGCGCGCGGCCAAAAAAGGATTTTCGGATAATACTATTGGGATGAGGTGAACCCATGAGCAAGAAGCGCATTGTGCTGGCCCTGGGCGGCAACGCCCTGGGCAATACCCTCAGCGAACAAATGATTGCCGTACAGGGCACCGCCAAGGCCATAGCCGGGCTGATAGAAGAGGGCCACGAGGTGGTTATCGCCCACGGCAACGGCCCGCAGGTGGGCATGATTAACCTGGCCATGGAAACCGCCGGCAAAACCGAGGCCAAAACGCCCTACATTCCCATGAGCGTGTGCGTGGCCATGAGCCAGGGCTATATCGGCTACGATTTGCAAAACGCCCTGCGCGAAGAGCTTTTGAACCGGGGCCTCAATATCCCCGTGGCCACCATCATCAGCCAAGTGGTGGTGGCGGACGACGACCCCGCCTTCCAGAACCCCACGAAACCCATTGGCGCCTTCTACACCGAGGCCGAGGCCAGAAGCATCGAGGCCGAGAAGGGCTATATGATGAAGGAGGACGCCGGGCGCGGCTGGCGCCGCGTGGTGGCAAGCCCCAAGCCCATCGACATTGTGGAAAAGGAGACCGTGCGCACCCTTCTGGCCGCCGGCCAGGTGGTGATAGCCGCCGGCGGCGGCGGCATCCCTGTGCGCACGCAGGGCAACCACCTCGCGGGCGCCTCCGCCGTGGTGGATAAGGATTTCGCCTCCTGCGTGCTGGCCCGCGAAATTGACGCCGACACCCTGATTATCCTTACCGCCGTGGAGAAGGTGGCCGTGAATTGGGGCAAGCCCGACCAGAAATGGCTGGACAGCCTCAGCCCCGCCGAAGCCGAACAGTACATCGCCGAGGGACAGTTCGCCCCCGGCAGCATGCTGCCCAAGGTGGAGGCCGCCTTGCAGTTCGCGAAATCCCGCCCTGGCCGCAAGGCCCTCATCACACTGCTGGAAAAAGCCGAAGACGGCATTGCCGGAAAAACGGGGACGGTTATCACCGGCTGATTTTACCAGTCACGATGTCATCCTGAGCGTCCCGCAAGCGGGCTCGGATGTTTGCTCCGCAAGCCACCCTCGGCACACAGTGCCCCCGCGAAGGATCTTTTCCTTCGTATTCAGGATGACTATCCGGCTTATGATTCTTCACTTCGTTCAGAATGACATGCAAGCATTGTTTACGCAAGGACGGAGGAAATTACCATGTTACTGATTGGCGGCGGGCGCCTCATCACCTGGAATGAGGCCGCCCCCTATCTGGACGACGGCTGCGTGGCCGTGGAAGGCGGGGCCATCGCGGGCTTCGGCCCCACGGCCGAAATGCGCGCGGCATACCCCGGCGCCGAGTTCTACGACGCCGCGGGCCGCGTTATTATGCCGGGGCTTATCTGCGCCCACACGCATATTTATTCGGCCTTCGCGCGGGGGCTTTCGCTGCCGCGCAAGCAGCCGGATAAGGACTTCATCGACATTTTGGAAAACCAGTGGTGGAAGATAGACAAGGTGCTGAACGAGGAAGACAATCGTTATTCCGCCTACGCCACCGGCCTTGAGAGCATCCGCAACGGCGTCACCACCATCTTCGACCATCACGCCAGCCAGCGCCACGTAGAGGGCAGCCTCTTTGCCATCAACGACGCCCTTGCCGGCATCGGCATACGCCGCAGCCTGTGCTACGAGGTGAGCGACCGCGACGGCCCAACGGCCGCCAAGGCCGCCATCGCCGAAAATCTCGCCTTCATCGACCATGCCGCCAAGGACGCCAGCGGCATGACGAAGGGCATGTTCGGCCTGCACGCCTCCTTCACCATCAGCCCGGCCACCATGGCCGCCTGCGTGGAGGCCATGGGCGGCCGCAACGCCGGCTACCACGTGCACACTGCCGAGGGCATTGCCGACCTTTACGACAGCCTGGCCAAATACGGCAAGCGCGTGGTGGAGCGCCTGCACGACGCGGGCATTCTGGGCGAAAAGACCCTCGCCGTACACGACATCCATGTAAACGCCGCCGAAATGGATATTTTAAAGGCGACGAACACCATGGCCGTGCACAACCCCGAAAGCAACATGGGCAACGCCGTGGGCACCAGCGCCGTGCTGCAAATGCTGGAAAAAGGCATCCTTCTGGGCCTTGGCACCGACGCCTACACCCAGGACATGTTCGAATCCCTCAAAGTGGCCAACCTCATCCACAAGCATCACCTGTGCAACCCCAGCGTGGGCTTTATGGAGAGCGTGGACATGCTGTTCAAAAACAACACCGCCATCTGCGCGCGCTTCTTTGAAAGGCCGCTGGGCGTCATCGCAGCCGGCGCCGCCGCCGACCTGATTGTGCTGGACTACATCCCCCACACGCCGCTAAACGAGAATACCATCGCCGGGCACGTGATGTTCGGCATGATGGGCCGCTGTGTGGACAGCACCATGGTAAACGGCCGCTTCGTGATGCGTGAGCGCGAGATGCAGACCGTGGACGAAGAGGCCGTATTGGCCCGCTGCCGCAGCCAAAGCGCCGATTTCTGGAAGCGCGTGCTGGCTTAAAGATTCGCGCAAGGAGAAAACCTTGAAACAAGAAACAGCCGCCGCGCGGGACACGCTTACTTCCGCACACAATCCCCTGTTCTCGTTCGACGGCCGGGCCGGCCTACGGCAGGTGGCCCCGCTGGGCCTGCAGCATCTGGTGGCGGCCATCGTGGGCATCGTCACCCCGGCCATGATTATCGCCGCCCAGTGCCGCTTCAGCCCCGAGGACACCACCCTGCTGATTCAGATATCGCTGGTGGTGAGCGCCCTGGGCACCCTGTTGCAGGTCTTCCCCATCTTCCGCGTCGGCTCGCGCCTGCCGGTGGTAATGGGCATCAGCTTTGCCTACCTGCCCACCATGCAGGCCATCGCGTCGGACTGGATTAACCAGAACCCGAACCGCCCCGCCGCGGCCATCTCGGTGATTTTGGGCGCGCAAATTGTGGGCGGGGCCGCCGCCTTTCTGGTGGGGCTGTTCATCCGGCAGGTGCGGCGTTTCTTCCCGCCCATCGTCACCGGCACGGTCATTTTCACCATCGGGCTCTCGCTGTACCCCACGGCCATACGCTACATGGCCGGCGGCGGCGGCGCCCCGGTGTATAACGAAGTCGGCGCACTCGTCAGCGGCAACGCCTGGTTCGGCAGTTGGCAGAACTGGCTGGTGGCGGCCATCACGCTGCTGGTGGTGCTTTTCTTCAACTATTTCACCAAGGGCTTCGCCAAGCTGGCCTCCATCCTCATTGGCATGGCGGTGGGCTACGGCGTCGCCCTCTTGTTCACCGCTACGGGCCTGTGCCCGCTGGTCAGTTTCAGCAACGTGGGCCAGGCGGCCTGGTTTCAGGTGCCCGCGCCCCTGCACTTCGGCGTCCGCTTCGTGCCCAGCGCCGTGGTGTCCATGGTTATCATGTATGTGGTGAATGCCGTGCAGGCCATCGGCGACTATTCCTCCACCACCCTTGGCGGCATGGACAGGCAGCCCACCGATAAAGAGCTTTCCGGCGGCATCATGGCAAACGGCGTGGTGGCCGCTGTGGGGGCGTTGTTCGGCGGGCTGCCCAGCGCCACCTACAGCCAGAACGTGGGCATCGTCACCCTCACGCGCGTGGTAAACCGCATGGTGTTCGCCTTCTGCGCGCTGTTCATGCTGGTAGCCGGGCTGATTCCCAAGTTCTCTGCCTGCCTCACCACCATTCCGCAGTGCGTCATCGGCGGGGCCACACTCTCCGTGTTCGCCTCCATCACCATGACGGGCGTGCGCATGATTGCCTCGGCCAGCCTCACCCAGCGCAACGTGGGCGTGGTGGGCATTGCGGTGTCCTTGGGGGTTGGGGTCACGTCGGTAAGCGGCGCGCTGGGGGGCTTCCCCGGCTGGGTGGCCAGCGTGTTCGGCTCGTCCTCGGTGGTCATCGCCACGCTGGCGGCCATTGTGCTGAACCTTGTACTGCCCGAGCACACCGACGCCGCGCCCATAACGCCGGATGTACCAGAAGGCAAGTGAAGGCTACAACCCGCCTAGCCCTTGTCATCCTGAGCGAAGCGAAGGATCTTTCCCTTTCCTTCGCTTCGCTGTGGAGTTTCCGCTATTAAGTATTAAGATTCTTCACTGCGTTCAGAATGACAATTATTTATTGAGTTTGATATGATACTATTAGGTATACAACATAATCCGTCGCAATAATCCGTCGCATAACAGGAGGAAGGCCATGAGCGAAATCATGCATCCCCAACCCTTTGGCAAGCTGATGCGCTGGGCACTGGCCGAGTACCGGCAGCAGGGCCGCGTGTTCGGCATCCGCCGCGAGGCTTTTTACCAAAACACCAGCGGCCGCGAGACGGCCATTTTCGGGCAGGGCATCGCCTCCCCCATTGGCCCGGCCGCCGGGCCGAACAGCCAGCTTGCCCAAAACATCGTTGCCGCCTGGCTGTGCGGCAGCCGCTTTATAGAGCTGAAAACCGTGCAGAAGATGGACGGCGCCGAGCTGCGCGCCTGCGTGCCCCGGCCCTGCATTACCGCCGAGGACGAAGGCTACAACGTGGAGTGGAGCACCGAGTTGACGGTGGATGAAGCCCTTGGCGAATATGTGAAAGCCTGGGTGGCCGTGCACGTGCTGGCGAAGGAATTCGGCATCGCCGGGGGCGCGGCCGCCGTGTTCAACATGAGCGTCGGCTACGACCTTGAGGGCATCAAAACCCCGAAGATAGACGCCTACATCGAGGGCATGAAGAACGCCGCCGAAACCCCCGTCTTCCGGGAGTGCATGGCTTGGCTGCGCGAAAACGCCGGGTTGTTCCAGCATGCCGGCGAGGCCGACTTCGCCGCCGTTCCGGCGCAGGTGTCGGCCTCGGTGACCCTCTCCACCCTGCACGGCTGCCCGCCGGCAGAAATAGAGCGCATTGCGAAATACCTGCTGGGCGAAAAGAAGGTGCACACCTTCGTGAAGTGCAACCCCACGCTGCTGGGCTACGAAACCGCCCGCCGCCTGCTGGACGAAATGGGCTACGGCTATGTGAGCTTCGACGACCACCACTTCAAAAACGACCTGCAATACCCCGACGCCCTGGCCATGCTGGGCCGCCTGATGGAATATGCCGCCGGCTGCGGCCTTTCCTTCGGCGTAAAGATAACCAACACCTTCCCGGTGAAAATTGAGGCGGGCACGCTGCCGGGCGAAGAAATGTACATGAGCGGGCGGGCGCTGTTCCCGCTGTCCATCAGCGTGGCTGCCAAGCTGGCGAAGGATTTCGGCGGCAAGCTGTCCATTTCCTACTCCGGCGGCGCGGATTATTTCAACATCGCCGAAATTTACAAAACCGGCATCAGGCCCATCACCGTGGCCACCACCATATTAAAGCCCGGCGGCTACGAGCGCATGGGCCAACTGGCGGCGGAGCTTGAACCGCTCACCCAGCGGGACTTTGAGGGCATCGACGTGGCGGCGCTGACCGCGCTGGCTTCGAAGGTGACAAGCCTTGCCGATTACCGCAAGGAAAAGCGCCCCGCCGGCAGCCGCAAAACCAGCGTGCCCCTGCCTCTGTTCGATTGCTTCCAGGCCCCCTGTAAGGAGGGCGGCTGCCCCATCGGCCAGCAGGTGCCCCAATACCTGCGCCTCATCGACGAAGGCGACTGGGCCGAGGCTTTCCGCGTCATCGCCATAGACAACCCCGTACCGGCCATCACCGGCACGATATGCCCCCACTCCTGCCAGGGCAAATGCACGCGCCTGGATTACGACGAGCCGCTTGAGATACGCCGCGCGAAGCTGCTGGCCGGGGAGAAGGCCCAGGCGGCTTTCACCGCCGCGCTGGCCGCCCCTCCCCTTGCCACCGGCAAAAAAGCCGTGGTGGTGGGCGCGGGCCCCGGCGGCGTGGCGGCGGCGCTGTTCCTGCGGCGGGCCGGCATGGCCGTCACCGTGCTGGATAAGCGCGAGCGCCCCTTCGGCATCGTGGAATACGTCATCCCGGCCTTCCGCATCCCCCCCGAGGCCATGAAGCGCGACTTCGACATGGCCCGGAAAATGGGCGTGGAGTTCTGTTTCGGGCAGGATGTTCAAGACCTTGCCGCCCTGCGCGCGGAATACGACTATGTGGTGCTGGCCGTGGGCGCCTGGCGCGAGTGCGCACCCGCCGTGGCCGATGGGCAGCAGTACATGCTGGACGCTCTTGCTTTCCTTGAGGAAAGCAAGGCCAAAAACTGCGAAGTACCGCTTGGCAAGCGCGTGGCCGTCATCGGCGGGGGCGACGTTGCCATGGACTGCGCCCGCGCCGCCAAGCGCGCGCCGGGGGTGGAAAGCGTAACCCTTGTGTACCGCCGCACCCGCGCCTTTATGCCGGCCTCGGCCGAGGAGATAAACCTGGCCCTGGCCGACGGTGTGGAACTGGTGGAACTGCACGCCCCCCTGCGCTATAACGGCGACACCCTTTACTGCGAACGCATGGATCTTGGCGAGTGGGACGCCTCTGGCCGCCGGGGCATTGTGGGCACCGGCGAAGAAACCGCGCTTGCCTTCGATAAGGTCATCTGCGCCGTGGGCGCGCGGGTAGACGGCAGCCTTTTCGCCGCCGCGGGCCTAAAGCTGAACGAGCGCGGCCTGCCCGTGCTGAGCGCGATGAACGAAAGCAGCCTGCCCGGCGTGTACGTAGCCGGAGACTGCACGCGCGGCCCTGCCACCGTGGTGGCCGCCGTGGCCGACGCCAAGCGCGTGGCGGCCGATATCTGCCTGAAAAACGGCCTTGCCACCGGATTTGCAAAGGCCGAAGCGCCGCCGCAAAACGCCGAAACCCTCTACGCCCGCAAGGGCCTGTTGCGCCGCGCTGGCGGCGAGGACGACGCAGGCCGCTGCCTTGGCTGCGACACGCTGTGCGAAGTGTGCTGCGACGTATGCCCGAACCGCGCCAACGTGCGCATCCCCTTACCCGGCTTCGGCAACCGCGCGCAAATCGTGCATCTGGACGCCTTGTGCAACGAGTGCGGCAACTGCGCCGCCTTCTGCCCCCACACCGGCAAGCCCTACAAAGATAAATTCACCCTCTTCGCCGGGCAGGAGGACTTTGACGATTCGGCCAACACGGGCTTTTTGCCCATGGCAAACGGCAGCTACACCCTGCGCCTTGAAAGCGGCGAGGTGCTGCGCTGCGAACTCAGCGACGCCCGCGTGCCCCCCAAAATGGCCGCCGTCATTCGCTGTTTTGGCGAAAACTATTCGTATTATCTCTAAATATTCAAGATTTCAAGTTAATTTTTCTGTCATCCTGAGCGAAGCGAAGGATCTTTCCCTTTGTATTTGGTGTGAGCATTCCGCCTCAAAGATTCTTCACTTCGTTCAGAATGACATGACTTCATGACATGACTTCATGACATGACTTCGGGGAGGCAGCATGATTTCATTCACTGTCAACGGCCAGGCCGTCAGCGGCGGCGAAGAACTTAAGCTGATGGATTTTCTGCGGGAAGAGCTGCACCTCACCGGCACGAAGGACGGCTGCGCCCAGGGCGCCTGCGGGGCCTGCACCGTGCTGGTGGACGGCAAGGCCGCCCGCGCCTGTGTCTTCACTTTGGCCAAGCTGGCCGGTAAGCGCGTTGTCACCATCGAGGGGCTTAGCCCGCGCGAAAAGGATGTGTACGCCTATGCCTTCGGCAAGGCCGGGGCCGTGCAGTGCGGTTTTTGCATCCCCGGCATGGTGATGAGCGCCAAAGCCCTTTTAGACGCCGTGCCCGCGCCCAACGACGCCGAGATAAAAAAGGCGCTGCGCGGCAATATTTGCCGCTGCACCGGCTATGCCAAAATCGAGGAGGCCGTGCGTGTCGCGGCGGGCCTCCTGCAAAGCGGCGAGGCCCTGCCCGCCGACGCGGCCGGCGCCGCCCTCGGCGAAAGCCTCGTGCGCGTGGACGCCGCCGAAAAGACCCTTGGCGCCGGCGTTTATGTGGACGATATCGACCTGCCCGGCATGCTGCACGCCAGCGCCCTGCGCGCCGCCCACCCGCGCGCGCGCGTGCTGAAAATCGACGCCTCGGCTGCGCTGGCCCACCCGGACTGCGTGGCCGTGTTCACCGCCAAAGACGTGCCCGGCAACAATAAAATTGGCCACCTCGCCTTCATCTCCGATTGGGACGTGTTCATCGCCGAGGGGGACGTGACCCGTTACCTGGGCGACAGCATCGCTCTCGTGGTATCGCGCGAAAAGCGCAGCCTTGATGAAATAAAAAAACTGGTGCGGGTGGATTACGAGGTGCTAAAGCCCCTCATCAGCCCCGCCGCCGCCATGGCCGAGGGCGCGCCCCTCTTGCACGCGAAGGAGCGCAATATTCTGGCGCACGAGCACCTGATTCGCGGAGACGCCGAGGCCGCGCTTGCGGCCAGCGCCCATGTGGTGAGCCGCCACTACTCGGTGCCCTTCACCGAGCACGCTTTTATGGAGCCGGAGTGCGCCATCGGCCAGCCCGAGGGCGAGGACGGGGTGCTTTTGTACACCGCCGGGCAAAGCATTTATGACGAACAGCGCGAATGCGCCCGAATGCTGGGCCTTGAGCCCGAAAAAGTGCATGTGCAGGGCAAGCTGGTGGGCGGCGGCTTTGGCGGCAAGGAGGACATGAGCGTACAGCACCACGCCGCGCTGGCGGCCTGGCTGCTGAAAAAGCCCGTGAAGGTGCTGTTGAGCCGCGCCGAAAGCCTTGTGGTGCATCCCAAGCGCCACGCCATGGAGATGGACTTCACCACCGGCTGCAATGAAGAAGGCCGCCTCACGGCCCTGAGGGCCGTGGTGGTGAGCGACACCGGGGCCTACGCATCGCTGGGCGGGCCGGTGCTGCAGCGGGCCTGCACCCACGCCGCAGGGCCTTATAATTTCCAATGTATCGACATTGATGGCACCGCCGTGTACACGAACAACCCGCCCGCCGGGGCCTTTAGGGGCTTCGGCGTGTGCCAAACAGCCTTCGCCATGGAGCAAAACCTCAACCTGCTGGCCGAAAAGGTGGGCCTCTCGCCCTGGGCCATTCGCCGCCTGAACGCCGTGCGCCCCGGCGACGTGCTGCCCAACGGCCAAATCGTGGACGAAAACTGCGGGCTGGCGGAGTGTCTTGATTCCGTGAAGGCCGACTACGAAAACGCCAAAATCGCCGGCATTTCCAGCTTCTTCAAAAACAGCGGCCTCGGCGTGGGATTGCCGGACACCGGGCGCTGCATCGTGAGCGTGGAGGGTGGCAAGGTGCACCTGCGCACCAGCGCCGCCTGCATCGGGCAGGGGCTTGCCACCGTCATCACCCAGGTGGCCTGCAAAACGCTGGGCCTGCCGCCCGAAATGATGGTGGCCGAGCCGCCCGACACCCGCCGCACGCCCAGCTCCGGCACCACCACGGCCTCGCGGCAAAGCTTTTTCACGGGCGAGGCCACCCGCCGGGCGGCGCAGCTGTTGCGCGACGAGCTGGACGCCGGCAAGAGCCTCTCCGAGCTTGAGGGCCGGGAGTTCTTTGGTGAATACCTGGGCGAAACCGACCCCATGGGCGCCGACAAGCCAAACCCCGTGAGCCACGTGGCCTACGGCTATGCCGCCGAGGTGGTGATTCTGGACGAGGCCGGCAAGGTGGAAAAGGTTGTGGCCGCCTACGACATGGGCCAGGTGATAAACCCGAAGGCCGCCGAGGGCCAGATAGAGGGCGGCATCGTGATGGGCCTGGGCTATGCGCTCACCGAGGATTACCCGCTGGAAAACGGCGTGCCCCTTGCCAAATACGGCACGCTGGGGCTGTGGCGCGCCACCGAGACGCCGCCCATGGAGATACGCTTCGTGCAGGGGCCGGGCCTCTCCCCCATCGCCTACGGGGCCAAGGGCTGCGGCGAGCTTGCCACCATCCCCACCGCCCCGGCGGTGGCCGGGGCCTACCACAAGCTGGACGGCAAGCTGCGCACCAAGCTGCCCATGGAGGATACCTTCTACCGCAAGCCGAAGCCCCCGGCGCAGGCAGAGACTGATTGTTTATGACATTGTCATTCTGAGCGAAGCGAGGAATCTTTCCCTTCGTATGAATGCAAGTCGCCCGGCTCAAGATTCTTCACTGCGTTCAGAATGACACAGAGAGCGGAGGGCCATTGCCGTATGCCTAGCCTGCTGATTGCGAACGCACAGGTGGCCACCAGCGCCGAGGTATTCCCCGGCGCCGTGCTGGTGGAGGGCGAACGCATCGCCGGAATATACCGCGCCGGTGAAAGCTTGCCCGCCGCCGACAGCGTGCTGGACGCCGCCGGGCAATACCTGCTGCCCGGCGGGGTGGACGTACACACCCACTTCGATTTGGATGTGGGCTTCACCCGCGCCTCGGACGATTTCTACACCGGCACCGTTGCGGCGGCCTGCGGTGGCACCACCACAATTGTGGATCACATGGCCTTTGGCCCCAAGGGCTGCCCGCTGGGCCATCAGCCAGAGGTCTACCACCGGCTGGCGCGGCGCGCCGTCATCGACTATGGCTTCCACGGCGTCATTCAGCACGTGGACGACGAGGTGCTGGCCGATATGCAGACCCTGCGGGACAAAGAAGGCCTGCAAAGCTTTAAATTCTACCTCACCTACGACGATATGCTGGATGACGCCGGCGCGCTGCGGGTGCTGCGCCGGGCAAAAGAGCTGGGGCTTGTTATTTGCGTGCACTGCGAAAACGACGCCGCCGTGACCAGCCTGCGCCAGGCCTGTGTGGCCGAGGGCCACGGGCAGGCGCGCTGGCATCCGCTCTCCCGCCCGGTAGAGGCCGAGGCCGAAGCTGTGTATCGCATGATGATGCTGGCGAAAATTGCCGGTTCGCCCCGGCTTTACATCGTGCACCTGTCCACCGCGCTGGGGCTGGACGCCATTCGCCTGGTGCGCAGCACCACCGGCCAGCAAAATATTCTGGTGGAAACCTGCCCCCAATACCTGCTTTTAAACGACAGCCGCTACGAAAGCGACAGCGAAGGCCTCAAATACATCATGAGCCCACCGCTGCGCAAACCCGCCGACGAAGAAGCCCTGTGGGGCGGCCTCGCCTGCGGCGACATCCAAACCATCGCCACCGACCATTGCCCCTTCTTCTTCGCCACCCAAAAGCAGCGCGGCGCAAAAGATTTTACGCTGTGCCCAAACGGCGCGCCCGGCGTGGAGCTGCGCATGCCGCTGATGTTCAGCGAGGGCTTTATGAAGGGGCGGCTCAGCCTGCCCGAGGTGGTGCGGGCCTGCTGTACCCGCCCGGCGCAGATATTCGGCCTTGCGCCCAGGAAGGGCGACATCGCCCCCAGCGCCGACGCCGACCTTGTGCTGTTCAACGCCGCGCACCAGTGGACGGTGACAAAGGCCCTGCTGCACGAAAACGTGGACTACAGCCCCTACGAGGGCTTTTCCCTCACCGGCCGCCCCACGCTGACGCTGGCGCGCGGCAAGCCTGTGGCCGAAAACGGCGCCTTCACCGGCAGCGAGGGCTATGGCCGCTACCTGCACCACCACACCTGAATGGAGGAAAACATGAATCCCATCCCGCTTGGCGTATACCGCCACTATAAGGGCAACCGGTACGAGGTTCTGGGTTTTGCCCGGCACAGCGAGACCCTTGAGGACATGGTTATCTACAAGGCGCTTTACGGCGAGCGGGGCACATGGGTGCGGCCGCTGTCCATGTGGGAAAATCCCATCAACGTGGATGGCAAAACCGTAAAGCGGTTTATATATGTTGGAGCCTCTTTGGAAGAATGAAGCACCTATAAATACTTATAGAATAGTATGGGGCTGTTGCGAAGTGTACGCTTTGCAGCAGCCTCTTTCTGTTTTCATATGGCCGGTGGTTTTATACTATCTTCACATATTGGCGAACACTATATACTATCTTCACACATTTCCCAATATACTGTACTTTTTTTATCTGAATGGTGTATAATACGGTAGGTTTTGCGCCGGTCAACCGGGCATATAACAATCTGGCGATTTAGAGTATAAATTCCGGTGTATTTACGAGGCATTGAGAATGTGTGGGGAGCTGCGTATAACATGAAAAAAGCTATGATGAGGATGCTCAGACTCTTGCTTGGGCTTCTGCTGGCCTTTGCGCTGGCCTTTTCCGGCACGGCGTCCCTATGGGCCGAAGCGGCCGGGGCGGCGCCGGCCGGCGACTTGCAGGATGAAAGCGTTGCGCCATACGCCGCCGAAGCGGAGGAAAGCGAGGCCGCCCCGAAGGGGCAGCCCGGCGGCGAGGCTTCTTCCGCCGAAGACGAAGCCGAGGCAACGCCGGAACCGCCCGCCGCGGGCGCGCTTGCCGCACCGGCGGCCACCGGCACCGATATCTCGCCCCAGGCGGGCGCGGCGCCCAACACCGGGCTTGGCTACATACCCGGCGAAGTGCTTGTGGTGTTCGAGCCGCAGGTCAGCGAGCGCCAGGCCGAAAACATCGCTTCCTCAATTGAAGGGGACGTAGTGGGCGACGTTGCGCCTTTGCAGGACGAAGTGGTGCTTCGGGTGGAACTGCCCGAGGGCCAGAGCGTTGAGGAGGCCGTTGCCGAGTACGAAGCCGAGCCGGGCGTGCTGTACGCCCAGCCCAACTACATGACCTTTATCGAGGAGAGCACCGGCGGCGAAGGGCTGCCAAGCGACCCGATGGTGGGCAGCACGCAGTGGTATCTGGATAAAATTGGCGTGGGCGAAGCCTGGGATGTGATTGCCGGAATGCCCGGCCGCGAAAAAGTGCGGGTGGCTGTGCTAGACACCACGGTACAGCTAAACCACCCCGACCTCGCCGCCAACGTGAACACTGCCCTAAGCCGCGATTTTGCGCACCCGGAGGATGTGACAAGCCATGTATTCGACAGCCGCGACAGCCATGGCACCCATGTGGCGGGCATCGTCGGCGCCGTATCGGGCAATGGCATTGGGGTGGCCGGGGTAGCGGCTGCGCCCGGCGCAGGCAACAGCTCTATTGTGGAGCTTATGTTGCTGAACGTTTTCCGTGACGTTGTAAATAACGGCGTTCTCGAACGCACCGCCGCCAGCGACTCCCTCGCCGCCGCCATAGACTATGCGGTGGCCAACGGCGCCAAGGTTATCAACATGAGCCTGGGCGCAAATATCCCCCTGAGCCAAAAGCCCAGCAACGATATCGTGGAGGCGGCCATGCAGCGCGCCCGCGACGCCGGGGTTCTCATCATCGCCTCGGCGGGCAACGAGGGCATTAATGACGCGGGCGCCATAAACGAGTATGGCAATCTCGCCAACCAGAGTTTTCATTACCCCTCGGACTATGACACCGCCATGAGTATTATATGGCTGAACAACGCCGAATACCGCACGGGCGTGAACCCGCGCAACACACGCTCTAACTACGGCAACTACAAGGATTTATCGGCCCCCGGCAGCAATATGGGCAGCACGCTGCCGGGCAGTACCTACGGCCAGATGCAAGGTACCTCGATGGCCTCGCCGGTGGTGGCGGGCGTGGCGGCCCTGGTGTATTACGGCCAGCCCGGCGCCACCGCCCAGCAGGTGCAAGCCTGCCTGCAGGGCACGGCCATCGACCTTCACTCGATGGGATGGGACACCGCCACCGGCCACGGCTGTGTAAACGCCGCCGCGGCGGTGCGCCAGGCCGCCGAGGGCAGCGAGCTTTCCAACCTGCGCGCCCGGCTGGTTGCAGAAGGCACGGCCGAAATAACACTGTCCGCTGATCTGGATATCAGTTCCCCGCTGGTGGTGAATGGCAGCAAAACGCTGAAAAGCTCCGGCGGCGCCACACTGAGGCGCGGAGCGGGTTTCACCGGCAATATGTTCAGCGTCTCTAAATCCGCCAGCCTCACGCTGGAAAACATCACCGTAGACGGCGGCGCCCCCACCCAAACGGCGGATGGCGCGCTGGTTTTCGTGCACCCGGAGGGCAAGCTGACACTCTCTGCCGGAGGTATTTTGCAGAACAACCACCGCAGCGGAGACGGCGGCGCCGTACACAACCAGGGCAGCTTTATACTGGACGGCGGCATCGTGCGCAACAACCGCGCCAGCGGCAACGGCGGCGGTATATTTTCTCAGTATATCGCTATTTACAATAGCGAATTTGATTACTACGACTCCACTGTTACCTTTAACGGCGGGCAGGTAACCGGCAATGCCGCGGGCAAAGACGGCGGCGGCTACTATGCGCCCGCGGCGCGGGCCATAACAACCATCAAGGGCGGCAGCTTTGTGGGCAACAGCGCGGGCCCGGGCTACCTTGGCGGCGAAGTGTACCTCGGCGCGGGCTATGCCAAGGACCCTGACTACGGCGGCGTTATATACAGCCGTTCTTCTATCTCCATCTCATCCGGCGGCAGCCTGCAAATTGGCCAGCCGGGCGGCAAGGCGGGCTTGTACCTGTCCCTAGGCAACGCCGGCATTATGCTAAGCGCCCCTGCAAACGCCAATATCCACATGAACATTGAGCTTGGCAACGAGCGCACCCCCACCCCGTACGGCGAAGACCGCACCATTCACAGCGGTGTGGGGCTTTATAACCTCTTCAGCGGCTACGGCGTTGATTCCTCGGTCGTTTTGGGTTGGCTGGAATTGGTGGACAGGGACGACTGCGAGCTGCGCGCCACCTATTGGAGAGGCGGCGGGCAACCACCTGTCCAGCCATGGACCGCCCCTGGTTTCCCCGTCATTCAAGCCTTTTACAAACCCACTAGCAGCGTTTCCACCCTGGCGGCGCTGAAAACGGCTCTGGCCGCATCGGGAACCGGGCTCATCTCGCTTGCGGGCAATATTACCGTCACCGAAACGCTTGCCGTGAACGGCGTCAAATACCTTTCAGCCGCAATGGGAAGCGCCTCCACGAACTACAGCCTGCTGCGCGGGGCCGGCTTCACCGGCAGCCTGCTGAACGTAAGCGCCTCCGCCCGCCTCTCGCTGAACCGAATCACCCTGGACGGCGTCGACACTCAGGCGGCCGGGCCGCTGGTGGATAACAAAGGCACGCTGATAACCAGCGCCAGTACCCTGCTGCAAAACAATACCTCCAGCGGCAGCGGCGGCGCGCTGGCCAACAGCGGGGAAGCCGAGCTTCGAGGCCAAATTATCGGCAACACGGCCGCATTGGGCGGCGGCATTTACAACACCGGCGCCATCATCGCACCCAACTCGCTGACTTTGAGCGGAAACAGCGCCACCGACGGCGGCGGCATCTACAACGCGGGCGAGTTGAGCGTAACCGGCGAGCTGACCGACACCGAAATCGAATTGGAGGTCAGAGACAACGTCATCACCATTACGCAGAACACGGCGGCAGCCCGTGGCGGCGGCATTTACAACGCCTCCGGCGGCACCCTGGCCGCGCCCATCATCACCGCCACAAGAAACACTGCGGCCAATGGCGGCGCGCTGTACAATGCCGGCGCCGCCATCCTGCTGGGCGGCAATTTTGGCGGCACCCGAAACAGCGCCACGGGAAACGGCGCGGACATTTACACCGCGGCCAGCCTGACGGTGGGCGGCAAGCTGGGCGTGGGCTCGGGCAGCGGCACCACCGCCGGCGGCCTGTTCCTGGCATCGGGCGCCGTGCTGAACATCAGCACCGCCGTGCCGCTGAATAACAGCAAGATTTACCTTGAAACCAAGGGCCGCACGCTGCCCTTTGACGTGAGCAGCCCCGTGGCAAACCCGGATATGCTTGAGGCCAACCTGCGCCAAAGCAATTATCTGGCCGTGGCGGACGACGCCACCGCCTGGCTAACCGTAAAAAACGGCAAGGTGATAGCCGAGGTGAAGCCGGACCAGAACGTCTACACCTTCGCGGCGCTGAAAGCCGCGCTGGAAACCCCGCCAAGCCCGGTGTACAACCCGCCCATCATCGTCGGGGCCAACATTGCCCTCACCGGCGGCATCGTGGTGAACGGCGAAAAAACCATCACTACGGCATCCAGCAGCGCCAAGTTCACCCTCACGCGCGGCGTAGGCTACGGCGGCGCGCTGATTACCGTACCGGCGGACGCCGTGCTGAACATGACGAACCTGCACATGGACGGCGCGGCTGCGCCGCAGGCCGCCGATGTGCTTTTGGACGTGCAGGCCGGGGGCGCGCTATCTTACCGGACGGCCAACCTCTTAAACAACGCGGGCGGCGCGCTGCGCAACGCGGGCGAAGCCACCCTTACCACCGTCACGGCGGAAAACAACGGCACGGAAGACGGCGCGGTGGGCGGCATAGCCAACCTGGCGGGCGCCAGCCTGACGATAAGCGCCGGCAAACTGAACGGCAACCAAGCCGCAAACGGCGCGGCGCTGAACAACGCGGGCGCCGTCACCCTCAGCGGCAGCTCAAGCATGACCGGCAACCGGGCCGGCGGCTATGGCGGCGCGCTGTACAACCAAAGCGGCGCCAGCATCCGCGGCACTTCCGGCTCCACGGTGTTCAGCGGCAACAGCGCCGCGCAGGGCGGCGGCATCTACAACGCGGGCGATTTCACGCTGCGCTCCCCCACCGTGGTTGGCAACACCGTTCCCGCCGGCGCTTTCGGCGCGGGGGTCTACCAAAAAAGCGGTTCGCTCAAGTTCACCTATACGCCCGTTATCGGCGGCGTATACAACGGCGTGAAAGACCCGCAGCAAAACGGCGTCTATCTGGAAAACGGGAACCTTCTGGCGGTGGAAAGCCTCACTGGCGCAAGCTGCGCCATCGGCATAGAAACCGGCGGCCGCGCCATTCCCTTCGACGTAACCGAGGCCATGACGAATGGCAGCGCCATGGCCGCTTTCTTCCGCGTGCAGGACAGGCCGGGCCACGCCGTGGAGCACGATGCCACTACCCAGCGGCTGGTGGTACGCCAGCAAGGCGAAACCGTGGCAAGCGACTTTGAAACACTAAAAACCGCGCTGGCCGCCGGGGGCAGCAAGGTCATCGTGCTGGCCGCCGATGTAACGGTGAGCGAACAATTGACGGTGAACGGCGACAAACTGCTGAAAACCGGCGGCGCTGCCCGCACGCTGCGGCGCGGCGAAGCCTTTACCGGCAATTTGCTGGCGCCCGCCGCCTACGCCTCGCTTGCCATGGAAAACATCATCGTGAACGGCGGCGGGCAGGCCGATCAGTCGTCGCTTATCAGGATAGCCTCCAACGCGGCCGCGCAACTGGGCGGCGGCGTGGTGCTGCAAAACAACAAGGCTTCCACTTACGGCGGCGCCGTGTATGTGGACGGCGGCAGCCTTATGCTGAACGGCGCAAAGATAACCAACTGCCAGGCCAACAACGGCGGCGCTGTTTATATAACGGGAAGCAATGCCAGCGCCACCCTAAGCGGCGGCGAAATAACGAACTGCACTGCCGCTGCCAACGGCGGGGCCATTTACGCAAGCAACGCAAGCCTTCATATCACCGGCGGCGCCATCAGCGGCTGCCAGGCAAACGGCGGCAACGGCGGGGCTATTTATATGTCCGGCAGCAGCGCCAGCGTCACCTTCGCAAGCGGCGAGATTACGAACTGCATCGCTGCTTCCAGCGGCGGGGCCATTTACGCAAGCAGCGCAACCCTTAACATCACCGGCGGCGCCATCAGCGGCTGCCAGGCAGCGGCCGGCAGCGGTGGCGCCGTCTATGCGCCCTCCGCAAAATTCACCCTCACAGGCGGCACCATCACCGGCAACACGCTGGGCGGCACTTCATCCAGCTATTACGCTTCCGGCGTTTACGCCGGAAACATCACGCTGGGCGGCGCGCCCAAGCTGGGCACATCCAACGGCGACAACGAACTGGTATTCGCCAGCACCAGCTACATCGCCACCATAAACCCCGCCCTGCCCCTGGCCGGCGGCGCGCGCATCAACGTGAACGTGCGCACCGCAAGCAACATGCCCATGAAGGTTGCCAAAATGAGCGACGGCTCCTCGGTGCAAGGCCAGCTTCAGTATTTCCACACAAGCCGCGAGAACGCCATTTTTGAAGAAGTGGACGGCGTGGTGGTGCTGATGATTGACCCCGGCACCAAAACCTACACCGTCAGCTTCCGGGGCAACAGCGGCAGGGGCATAGGAGCCAACGATGGCAAGACGACCATCACGGTGGAATACCGAGGCGGCAGAAGTTACACTCTGCCCACGGTGGCGGAACTGTTCTCCCGGAAGGATTATATCCCTAAAAGCACGGGCGAGTGGAACACCAGCAGCGGCGGCGGCGGCACCGCCTACAACGGCGGGGCCAGCTATACGCCCACGGGCAACCTGACCCTGTACGCCCAGTGGACCGCCGCCGGAAAAACCACCGCCACCGGCTTTTCGCTGTTCCCCGATACCACAAGCCTTGCCCCGGGCGAGCGCGCCGTCATCCTCGCCGAGGCAACGCCCGCAGACGCGCAGTTGACCTTGGGCGACATCACATCCTCCAACACCAAGGTGCTCAAGGTGATTAAGCCCGCCTCGGGGCAGCTTAGCTTCAGCGTGGAGGCCGTGGCCGCCGGAACCGCCACCATTACGGTGAACGCAAAATCCGGCAGCAAAACCCTCAGCAAGCAAACCAAGGCGTTCACCGTGAAGGACAAGCTCACCGGCATCACCGTAAACCTCACGCGCGTCAGCCTCGCGCCCGGCCTGCAAAAGCAGTTGCGCGTGGGCACCCTGCCCGCCGGCCTTGCCATGGGCGAGGTAACCTGGGCCTCCAGCGATTCCGGCGTGGCGGAGGTAGCCGACGGCACTATCACCGCCAAGGGCTATGGTGAGGCCACCATTACCGCCAGCATGCAGAACCCTGAGGGCGAAGAGGTCTTTACGGCTGAAACCATTGTCACCGTAGAGGCGGTGATTACAGAGCTCACTCTCGTTTCAGACGGCTTGGGCGACAACGAGACCTTGCTGCCGGGCCAGAAGCGCACACTAACGGCCACCGTGCTGCCCGCCGAAGCCGACCAGGCCGTAACCTGGCAAGTAACCAACCCGGCGGTGCTGCGCATACCCGCCACCGCCACCGACGCGCCCACGCTGACCGTGATAGCGGAGCTGCCGGGCACGGCATCCGTGTATGCCACCGCCGCAGACGGGCGCACAAAAGTGCTGCACTTTACCGTGGCCAAGCCCCGGGGCAGCGTAGCCTTTGCTGACGGCTGGCAAACGCTGGCGCTGCGCGAAGGGGACGAGCCACTGGATGTGAAAATAAAGGCTGACGCCGGCTTGCAACTGGCGTTGGGCGGCTTTGAGGACGGCACGGCCTTGCCCGGCAGCGAACTGACCTTTGAAAACAATATGCTGAGCGCAAGCCTGGCCTCCGCCCCACCGGAAAACGGGGAATGGACGCTGACGCTCACTCCGCGCAGCGCGTCCGCCCAATCCGTCGACCTCATCGTGTATTGCCCGCTAAACCCGGACATCAGCGCGCGGCTGCGGGTGAGCGTGCATGCAGCGCCACCCGCTCCGGGCGCTGTCTATCAAACGCCCCACGCCGAAACCCAGGCCATCACGGTATACACCCAAAGCGACGCCCCGGCCCGCCTGGGCCTGTGGTTCACCGGCAGCGGCGCGCCCATCGGCCTGCGGGCGCTGACTGGGCCGAACGGATTGCCCGACCCCGACTATATTGGCTTTGCGGCGGCAAACCCCAAAAAAGCCGCCGACGTGAAGGCCGCCGAGGAATTGGCCGCGAAATTCGATATTGCCGTGCTGGACGATAACACTCTTGGCTTTGCCGCAAAGCCCGGCGAAAGCTACGCCAGTAAATACAAGGCCCGCCTCGTTATCACCCCGCCCGGCGCAGAACCGATGGAAACCGCTGAAATCATCACCGTACAGGTGAGCAGCAAGGCCCCCACCCTGAAGGCCGCCGCCATCAAGCTGAACAGCTTTTACAACGACAACGCACAGCCCATTGTAATAAGCGGCGGCGAAGTGACCAGCCTGCGGGTGGACACAGCCAAAACCCCTGCCGCACTGCTAAGCTGGCTCGACATTTCCGGCATTGATGCGCACGGCCAGGACGGCACCGTGCGCATGCGCACCGGCAGCGAGATACCCAAAAAGAACAGTTCGCGCAAACTGTACCTGATTGCCAAGTTAGACGGCTGGGGAGAGAAAGAATTCGCGTTCACCGTCTCCGTCAGTTCGGCCAGCACACCGCCCTCCGTAAAGCTGAAAAGCACCACGGCCAAGCTGTATGCCGGGTACGGCGGCGCGGGCGGCGAGGCGGTTTACTCCACCGGCGCGGCGCTGGTTCTGATGCCCAAGACGAAAACCGCCGCCCTGGCGGATATGCGCTTTACAAAAGCAAGCGTGGTATCCGAAAGCGCGGTGAACCTAAAAACCTATAAGAACCAGACCTTGTACGAAGTAGCGGACGACGCCATAGACCCCGCCACCGGCGCGTTTACCCTGCGCCTGACCGATGAAACCGCTGCGCCGAAGGCCGGCAAGGTGCTGTTGGCCTTTGAGGTGGACGGGCAAGAGGCCCAAAGCATTCAGTTGGCCGTCAACGTTCAGGTGGTGAAGATGAACACCCGCATCGGCCTGAAAGCCAGCAAAAGCACCATAACCCTGAACCCCTCCCTAAACGGCGGCGCGGGCGAAGACTACACGGTTGCCATCACGCCCAGCGTGGCCGATTTCGACATGGCGGACTTCGAGTTGAGCGAGCCGCAGGTGTACAGCAGCAACGGCAAAACCCTGCTGGCCGAGCATGACCTCGTTTTGCAGGTGGAGGGCTTTAAGCTGCACATCGGCCTGAAGCCAAACGCGGCGCCTCAGAAAACCTACAAGGTGAAGCTGACGGTGCCGGGGCTGAACCGGCACATGACAGGCAACAAGGACGCCACACTGACGCTGACCGTGAAAACCGGCAAAGTACAGGCCGCCACTGTAAAAGCCGCCGTGAGCGGCAAAGTGGATTTGACCCGCTCCACGCCCGCCACGCTCAATTTTACGTTCTCCCAATACCTTGGCGCGGTGTCGCAGGTAACGGATATGATTCTGCTGGAAAAGAACAAAGTGACCGAAATAGCGAACGAGGGCGACGCATTCTACCTCACGCGCAAGGGCCCGTCCAGCTTTGCCGTGAATGTAGACCCCGATAACGCCTGGGTGAAGCCCGGCACCTACTACCTCAAGCTAAGCGTGAGGCTGGAAACGGGCGAGGTTATCGCTGCCGCGCCGGCCAAGCTGGTGGTGACGGCCGCAAAGCCCAAAGTAACGCGCTCCCCCTCCGCCATCACCCTGTACAAGGGCAACCCCGGCGGCGCCGCCGAATTTACCGTCAGCCTGCCCGATAACTGCTTCGCCGTGCGCGAGATACGCGTGCGCGGCGCCGCGGCGGAGATATATGAGGTGCGGCGGCTGTACGGCAACCACTTCACCCTTTCCATTAAAAATATCGACAAGGCCAAGAACACCACTTTAACTTTGGAACTCTACCTCCACGGCAACCAGGCCGCCGCCACCACGCACGCCATGAAGATAACGGTGCGCTAGCACAAACGCATGCAAGCAGAAAAGCGGCAGGGCCCCCCCCGCCGCTTTTCTGCTTGCATGCGTAAATTTAGAACTCGCCCTCGTAATCGTTGCAGTTGTCCTTGGTGATAAGAATCTGCACAATCTGGGTCACGGGGGGCAGGCTGCCGTTGTTGAAATAATCGTTGGCGGCCTGAATGGCCATGTAGCCCTCTTCCTTGGCCGACATCCAAGTGGTGCAGTCGATAAGGCCGTCGCGCACAGATTGCATGGCTTCCTTGCTGCCGTCGATGGCTACGACGAACACATCCTCGCGCAGGCCCGCCTCGGTAAGCGCCATGGCCGCGCCCGCGCCGCTGCCCGCGTCCTGGGCGAAAACAAGGTCAAACTCCTGGCCGGACTGAATAAGGTCTTCGGTAATGGTGATGGCTTTTTGCTTGTCCCAATCGCTGGAACCGGTAAAAACCACCTCTATGTTGTCCTGCGCCTCAATGGCCTCGAGAAAACCGGCGCGGCGGTTGATTTGGGGCGTGGTGCCGGCGGGGCCCTCAATCATAATCACCTTGCCGCCCGCTTCGCCCAGCAGCTCAATGGCATAGTTACCCACAATTTTGCCTGTCTCCACCTCGTTTTGCCCAACATAGGTAACAATGCCGGGGAATTCGCCCGTGGGGGCGGTGCCAATGCCGTTGGTGAAGGCCAGCATCGGGATTCCGGCTTCTTCCGCCAGCGGAATAGCGGCCTCGATGGCCACGGCGTCCACACAGCACACAGCCAGCAGTCGGCGTAGATAACCTCAATGCCGAAGTCCGCCGCGGCGGCGTCCACGCCTTCAATCGTCGCGTTGAAATAGCCGGCGGGGCCGGGGATGAGAACGGCTACACTCTTCTTTTCGCCTGCGGCATCATCGGCAGGCGCGGCGTTGTCTGCGGGCGCCGTGCTGTCGGCCGCAGGGGCGGGGTCGGCTACGGGCTCGGCTGCGGGCGCGCCGCAAGCCGCAAGCAGGAAGAGCAGTGCAAAACAGAGTGCCAGTGCCTTGGAAATGCTTTTCATCGTAAATCCTCCAATTTTCTATTAATAAACCCCATAAGGTTTATCGCAAATTTGACGGTCTCATGCGTTTAGCAGCTTCTTCTTGCTGTAAGAATCGAAGCCGACGGCCAGAAGAATAATGAGGCCCTTGAAGATATACTGGTACTTGGTGTCGATGCCCAAAAGGTTGAAGCTGTTGCTGATGATGGACATCAGCAGCACGCCCAGCACCGTTCGCAGGGCGCTTCCCTCGCCGCCCGCCACGCTTGTACCGCCAATAACCACCGAGGCAATGGCGTCAAGATCGTACCCTTCGCCCGCCTGAAGTGTTGCCGTGGCAACACGGGAGCACAGGATGATGCCGGCAAAGCCCGCCGCCAAACCGTTGATGACGAAGACGGCTATCTTCTTTCTGTCCACGTGGATGCCCGAAAGCCGGCTGGCCTCCTGGTTGCCACCCACCGCGTAAACGTGGCTGCCAAAGCGCGTTTTGGTGAGCACGAACTGTGCCAGAATAATGACAAACACGAACAGGATGACCGGCGTGGGTATCGGCCCGATGTTGCTTTGGCCTATCACGGTGAAAGCCGGCACCGGGTTCGAGATGGGATAACCCCCCGTGATGATGAGCACCGAGCCTTTGATGATGGTCACCATCGCCATGGTGGCTATCAGGGAGGGAACGCCCACCTTTGCCACGGAAACGCCGCTGATGAAGCCCACCAGCATACACACGGCAAGGGCAATCACAATGGCCAGCGCCATCGGCACGTTTTCCACCATCAGCCGCATTGCCACAGCGCCCGATAAACCGCAGATGGCGCCGACGGATATATCGAAGTTTCCGCTGATGATGACAAAGGTGGTTCCCATGGCGATGATGCCTATCATGGACGACTGCCTGAGAAGGTTGAGAATGTTCCTCCACGAAAGGAAGGCCGGCGTAAGGCAGCCAATGACGACGCAGAGCACCACAAAGCCCAGCAGCACCCCCTGTTCGCGCAGGCTGAATCGCTTCCTCGTTTTAACTTGCATCTGCTACCCCTCCGTTTTGTCTGCCGCAACGGGTGATTCTGAAATATCCATGCTGTAAGCCATCACCGTTTGCAAATCAAATTCCTCGCGCTCGAATTCTTTCACCACGCGCCCGCGCGCCAGCACCAGAATCCTGTCTGAAACCTTGAGCACTTCCTCAAGGTCTGAGGAGACGAAGATGACCGCCGCGCCGCCATCGGCCAATTGCCGCACCAGGCGGAACACGTCCTCCTTGGCCCCCACATCGATGCCCTTTGTCGGTTCGTCGAAGATATAAAGCTTGTAATCGCCGCCGAACCACTTGGAAACCACTACTTTTTGCTGGTTGCCGCCGGACAGGGTGGACACCTTGTTCCTCGGGTCGGCTATTTTGATATCCAATTGCTTGACCTGCTCGCCCGTGTAGCGAAGCCGCCGCTTTTTTGAAAGCATTCCCAGCCTGCGAAGTTCCCCCATGCAAACCAGCGTGGAGTTTTGGTAAATCGCGTGCTTCAGTATCAGGCCGTGGTTCTTGCGGTCCTCGGGAATCAGGCATATCCCGGCCTTGATGGCGTCCTTCGGCAGGCGGAAGCGCCTGCGCTTCCCCTCAAAGATGATTTGCCCGCCGGAAAGCTTCAAATCGCCGAAAAGCGCCCGGCATATCTCTGTGCGCCCCGCGCCCAGCAGCCCCGCCAGCCCCAGTATTTCCCCGGCGCGCAGGGAAAAGCTGATGTCGCTTAGCACGCCCGGCTTTGTCAGGTGCTCGGCGCGCAGCAGGGTTTCGGCGCCGCTTAAATCCCGGCTGGCGCCCGCTGCCGCTTCCTCGCTTACGGCGGCCCTGCTGCGGTTCATCACAAGGCCCGACACTTCCATCTGGGTAATTTCGGTGATGGGGAAATTCCCCGCTATCTCGCCGTCGCGCATGATGGTGATGCTGTCCGACACTTCAAACAGTTCCCGCAGAATGTGGGAAATATATATGACGGTTTTCCCGCGCTCTTTCAGGCTTTTAATGGTTCTGAAAAGCTTTTCCTTCTCGGTGTCCGTCAGCGAGGTGGTCGGCTCGTCCATCACAATGATGCCCGCGTCGATGGAAATCGCCTTCATGATTTCGACGAGCTGCTGGTTGGCAATGCCGAGGGAGGAAACCTTCACGCCGCCCGGAATGGCAAAGCGCATATCCGCCGCCAGCCGCTCGTAGTCCTCGCGCATTTTCTTTTTTTCCAGCAGGCCGTTTTGGGTCATTTCCCGGTTGAGGTACACATTCTCGAACACGGTCATGGTGGGCACCAGCGACAGTTCCTGATAGATGATGCCGATGCCGCCCGCTATCGCCTCGTGGGGCGAGAGAAAGTTCACCTTTTCCCCGTTGATAAATATCTCGCCGCTTGTCGGCTTGTATACGCCGCCCAGTATCTTCATAAGCGTGGATTTTCCCGCGCCGTTCGCGCCAATCAGCGCCCGCACTTCTCCGCGTTGAACGGAGAAATCCACGTTTTTCAGCACCTGAACCTCTGAAAAGCTCTTGGATATCGCCTTCATTTCAAGGATGTTGTCCATTACTTCCCTCCCCCGCCGCCGAGCAGGCAGTCGATGTGCGCGTCGGGTATCGTGTTCAAATCCCAAGACGCCACGATGCCGTCGGCTTCACCGGCCTCGCGCATCCGCTCGCGCAGATAACTCTCGGTGACCTCGGCCACCCCTTGCACATCGTTGAATTCAATTCCGGCGCACACCTTTGTGCCAAGGGCCTTGTTCTTCACATGACGCTTGATGGCGGCTATCTCGCGGCGCATTAGCCCGTCCCTGCCGCCCACGCGCTCTAAAAGCGCGTTTTGGCGAAGCGCCGCGCCCTCTTCCCCGCCAAAGGCGAGGGCGTACTGAGACAGTTCAAAGGGCAGCCCGGCGGGCGCGTCGGTCGCGCCATAGAACATGGGCTTCACAAAGTCGGCCAGCGGGAGAAGGCGGTGGTAATCCTGCCCCACAAACCCGGCGAGGAAGGGCGCGAAAAGGTCGAAGCCGACGCTCAGCCCCCGATGGCGGAAATAAGCGCAGAGCGTGGACACGGCATCGCATACGGCGTCGCACTTGCGGTCGAACAGCTTCTGAAACTCGTCGTCCAGGCGGTAGCGCATATCCTTGTAGGCCGTGATGCCCAGCGGGTTTATGGCATCGCGCGGGGCCAGCGCGCGGGGCTGCGGCAAGGGATACCGTTCTTTGCAGCGCGCGCAGTAGCAGCCCAGCACGGAGGACAGGCCCCCGAGAAAGGACGGGTAACGTATTTTGTCCAGAAACACGCCGTCGTAGCCGCCTTTGGCATAATGCCGCTCGTACACCTCTATCACGCGCTGCGCGGCGCTTGCCGGGCAGGCAAAGCGGAATCGCTCCCCGTTTCCGCGCTCAAAGCGGATGTTGATGGGCCTGTCGTCCGCGCCGATAAGCGGCGGGAAATCGGCGAAGGCCTCCAGTTCCGAGAAGCACGGCAGCCAGAGGTATATCCCTACTCCGCTGCCCCGCAGCAGGGCTTTAAGCTCCGAGTAATCCGCATCGGGGTTCCAGCCCACAATGAGGCGTTCCAGCCTTCCGCTGTCGAGCACTCGCCCGAGCCTTCGGGCAATGGCCTTCATGTCGAGCTTAGCGGGCGCGTCGCATCCGCCGGTGAAAAGCTGCAGGCTTATTTGCATCGTCACGCCTCCCCGCCGCCAAACAGGCGCCTTGCCATCTCAATGCCGCCCATCACGGGGCTTGCGCCGTCTATAAAATTCATATTGCCGGTTTTCGTCAGGGCGGCCATCTCGCGGCGGAAGCACGCGCGGAAAAGCACGCTTTTGAAAAGGCTGCCGATTAGGACGACATCCACACGGCTTTGCGCCGAAAAACCCAGCTTGCTGTACACCGAATGCGCCAGCGCCGCCACCAACCCGGCGGCGCGGGCCACAAGCTTCGCGCAGTAGTCATCGCCTCTGTCGGCTTCATCCATCAGGGGTTTTGCCAGCCCCGCCAGTTCCTTCACGCCGCACTTGGAGAGCCTTGCGGGCAGCGAAGCAAAACCGCCCTCGCCAAAATGGCGGCGCAGAACCTCAAAAATATCCTGATATTCGCCGAGGCCGTCGCAGTAATGCAGCAGTTCTCTCGCCGCCGCCGAGGCGAGCCACAGCCCGGAGCCTTCGTCGCTGACCAGGCTTCCCCAGCCGCCGGAGCGCACGATTTCGCCGTTTGGCGCAATGCCCACCGCGATGGAGCCTGTGCCTGCCACAATGCTGAGCCCCGGCGGGCTGCCCTTTGAATAGAAGGCCAGCTCGCAATCGTTGCCCACATAGATTCTTTCGGGGGCTATGCCCGAATGTGCGGCCAGCTGCATAAAATAGCGGTGGTCGTCCTCGCAGTCGCAGCCTGCCAGGCCCATCACCATGCCGCGAACCTCTTCGGGGCTTATGCCGGTTTCCGTGAATATCCGAAGGACGCCTTTGTCTATCAGGTTTTTCCGGGCGCTTGTTTCAGGGTTTTTAAAGTTGGTGCCGCTTGAAAAAAACTCTTGTTCGCTTCCCGTATCAATGTTGTGCAGGCAGAAGTGCGTCTTGCTTGCGCCGCCATCCACCGCGATGTAGTAGCGGCCCGGTTCCTTTGCCATGAATTACACTCCCACGCTTTGTACGAATTGCACTCCTGTGCTGATATCGCCGATGCAGGCCAGAACCAGGCCGTGAATGCCGACCCTGTCCTCGGCGTCGTAAATCACCTGCGGTATGCTGCCCGCCGGCGCGTAGCGCACCAGCCGCTGCCGTATGCCCTCAATGCTAAAGGCGTCGAAGGCCTCCCCGCCGAACACGATGGCGTCCGGGTTGATGATGGCCGTGTAGTTCGCAGCGATGGATGCGAAAAAGTTCGTCAGGGCTTCGCGGTTTCCCTCCCCGCGCAGCACGGAGTTCAGAAGCTGTTCAAGGTAGCCGCCGTCCGGCGTATAGTCGCGCTGCGGTTCCTCGCCGCTTAACGGGGCCATGAAGCCCAGCTCCCCGGAAAAGCTTGTGGCCCCGCGAAAGAGCTTCTTGTTGATGATGATTCCCGAGCCCATGCCGTTTCCGGCGTAGATGTAAACCACATGGTCAAACTGTTCTCTCAGCTTGGCCAGGTAATACCCCACCGCCGAGAGCTTCACGTCGTTTTCCACATGGATGGGGACGCCGAAGCGTTTCGCCAGCGATTCCCGCAAGTTGAAGCCTTCCCACGCGCCAATTTTGGGGATGCCGAAGAGCTTGCCGTCTGCCATGGCCACGCCGGGAACGCCCACGCCGATGGCCTTTACCGCCGTGGGCGCCCTGGCCGTCATCGCCTCTACGGCGGCAATGGTGGAGGCCAGCGCCGATTCGGCGCCGGTGGCATCAAGCTTAAAACGCTGCTGTGAAAGGCTGTTGCCCGCCATGTCCGCCAGTCTGGCGATATACCCGCCCTCGGCGTAGTACAGGGCGATAACGCAGCCAAAATTTTCGTTGCGCTGGTAAAGAACCGCCCTGCGCCCCGCGCCGCCGCCCGTGGAACCGACGGGGATAATGGTTTGCCGCCGCACCAGTTCGTCAACCGTTTTGTTTACCGTGGGCAGGCTCAGCTTTGTCATTTTCGCCAGCTCCGGTTTCGACAGCGGCCCGTTCTCATAGATAAGCCGTTCCACTGTTGACAGGTTGACTTCCTTCAGCATTGCCGGATTCGCCTGTAAAGACATATCCACCCTCAATTTATTAATAAACTTTATTAACTATTATAATAAAAGCATCTCCCCTGCTTGTCAACCTCCCCGGCGCACAATTATCGCGAAGGATTTTTGGTGATTATGACGAGGCAATCGCTCAAGGCAAAGCACTGATTCCGAGCGCAGCGAAGAATGGCAGAATGGCTGGTTTACCTATCGCTTATCCGGCTGTGTTCTTCAAGAAAAAGTTTAGCTGCCGCGGCTAGGGCGGCGTTTGGTATTTTTGGCTATACTCAAGGCAAGCGTTAAGAAAGAAGAAGCGTGGTGACCTGCGATGGAGAAGAAGCGGATATTGCTTGTAATGCGAAGGAAAATACTATCGGACGCGCTGGTAAAGCAGGCGGAGGGCAACGCGCGCTTTGAACTGCGCACCGAGCAAAACTACCCCATGGCTGCGCTGGCCGCCGAGGCCTATGCGCCGGACGTGGCTGTTGTGGAGGTGCCTGAATCGGGCGCGTGGAAGGACGCGCCGAAGTGCCTTGCTTTGTGCGATGTGATTCGCAAACAAGCGCCGGGCTGCAGGCAGGTGCTGCTGTGCTCTGAAAACGACGAAGCCACCTGCGGCGCGGCGGTGCAGGCCAAGCGGGAGGCCCGCATCGACGATTTTCTCTACTACGAAACAAGCGTAAACTACCTGTTTTCAAAGCTGGAATCATTGATTTAGCTGTTAAAATCGCAAGCAAGCACAAAAAACGAAGGAGGCAAAGAGTTTATGGGATTGATCAAAGCTGCGCTGGGCGCCGCGGGGGGCGTACTGGCCGACCAATGGCTGGAGTTTTTCTATTGTGACTCCCTGGCCGCGAATGTGCTGGCCGTGAAGGGCCAAAAGCGCGTCTCGGGGCGCTCGTCCAACACCAAGGGCGAGGAGAACATCATCTCGAACGGCTCGGGCATCGCCGTGGCCGACGGCCAGTGCATGATTATTGTGGAGCAGGGCAAGGTGATTGACTTTTGCGCCGAGCCCGGCCAGTACACCTACAACGCCGCGGGCGAACCCTCGCTGTTCGCGGGCGGGGGCCTTGGCGAAAACGCCATGGCCTCGCTGCAAAGCGTATTTGAACGCTTCAAGTACGGCGGCAGCCCCGGCAAGGACACGCGCGTGTACTATTTCAACACAAAGGAACTCATCGGCAACAAATACGGCACGCCCAGCCCCGTGCCCTTCCGCGTGGTAGACGCGAACATCGGCCTTGATATCGACATCTCCATACGCTGCCACGGCGAGTACAGCTATAAAATTGTGAACCCGATGCTGTTTTATACGAACGTGTGCGGCAACGTGGCGCAGGCTTACACCCGCGAGACGATTGACGGCCAGCTGAAAACCGAATTGATGACGGCTTTGCAACCGGCCTTTGCCAAAATCAGCGCCATGGGCATTCGGTACTCCATGCTGCCGGGCCACACGATGGAATTGGCCGATGCGTTGAACGAGGTGCTTTCTGCCAAGTGGCGCGACTTGCGGGGCCTCGAAATCGTCTCCTTCGGCGTTTCCAGCGTGAAGGCCAGCGAAGAAGACGAGAACATGATAAAAGAATTGCAGCGCAACGCCACCTTCCGCAACCCGACGATGGCGGCGGCGCACCTGGTGGGCGCGCAGGCGGCGGCCATGCAAAGCGCGGCAGCCAACGAAAGCGCCGGCCCGGCCATGGCCTTCATGGGCATGAACATGGCCGGGAACGCCGGCGGCATGAACGCGCAGAGCCTCTACGGCATGGGGCAGCAAGCGCCGCCCCCGCAGCCCTACCAGCCCCAGCAGCCGGCGGCCCCCGCCCCCGCGCCACAGGCGGCGCCCGCCGCGCCCGCCGGCTGGGCCTGCGGCTGCGGCCACGCCGGAAACACCGGCAAATTCTGCGCCGAATGCGGCAAGCCACAGCCCGCCGCCAACGGCTGGGCCTGCGGGTGCGGCGCGGTGAACAAGGGGCGCTTTTGCGCCGAGTGCGGAAAGCCCAAGCCCGCCGGGGTGCCGCAGTACAAATGCGACAAGTGCGGCTGGGAGCCGCCGGACAAGTCAAACCCGCCCAAATTCTGCCCCGAATGCGGCGACCCCTTTGACGACGGGGATGTGAGTTACTTAGAAGGCTAACCAAAACCATAAGGAGGATTTTAGAATGAAAAAGTACCTGGCCCTTGCACTGACCCTTACCCTGCTGCTTTGCCTGGCCGCCTGCGGCGATGAAGCGCCGTCCTCGGCGGCCCCGCCGCCCGCGCCTAGCGTGGCCCCGGCGCCCGCGCCCGAACCGGTGGCCGAGTCTGTTCCCGAGGAAATCATCGAGCAGGAGGAAGTGCCCGGAGAAGCCTTTGCCGGCGGCTCTTTCAGCGTGATGATAGGCACCCTCACCCTCGAAACCGAGTGGATTCCCTTCGCAAGCCCCCATGTGGTGGATAACTTGTTCGACACCTCCATCCGGGCCGCAGGGGACGTTTACTACACGCTCACCGACGGCAAAATCAGGCAGTACAGCCTTACAGGCGGCGCACTGGCGCTGACGGGCGAACTGAACCCGGACATTGAGTACGACAGCATTTGGACCGATGACAGCGGCGTTCTGTATGCCTCAGGCTTCTTGGAGGACTTCGTGGCCTTCCGGGACGGCGAGCAGATTTTCGCCTACAGCGGCCCGGACGACGTTTCGGTTCACCCCTCGGGCGAGTGGGGCATTTCGTGGTTCAGCAGCTCGGATGTGCAGAAAATCACCATCGGCGACGGCGCCCTGCAAACGGAGGACATGAGCTTCCCGGAGGTCAACTCCATCAGCCACTTGCAAATCGGGCAGGACAACATCTTCGTCACCGGCAGGTCGGTTGATGCGGATGAGCCGGCGGTTTTTGTGTACGACCTGAGTGGAAACCTTTTGCACACCCTGGGCAACACGCCCTTCGGCGAGGATGATTCCCTTGGCTCTGTCACCGCCATTGTGGCGACTCAAAGCGGATTTTTCGCTCTGGACGGCAACATGCGGGATATTTACCTCTGGCAGCCGGACGGTACCTTCATTGGAACAGTTGAGGACAGCGAGCTGTTCGGCACGGATTATCCCTGGCTCAGTTCGGCACAGCTTTTGCCCGACGGCAGCATTCTCATTGGGATAAGCCAGGAGCGGGAGGACGAATCGGCCACGGAATTCATCGCCTACCGCCTCACCGGGTTTTAAATGACTGCCGACTATTTGGAGGTGTAAAAAAATGGGACTGTTTGACAAGAAATTCTGCGACATTTGCGGGGACAAAATTGGCCTTTTGGGCAACCGCAAGCTTGAGGACGGCAATATGTGCAAAAACTGCGCCGCGAAGCTGTCCCCCTTCACCACCGACCGCCGCCGCACCACCCTGGCCGAGATAAAAGAGCATCTGGCCTACCGCGAGGCCAACAAGGCCGAGGTTGCGGCCTTCAACGTCACCCGCACTTTGGGAGACAGAACCAAGGTGATGCTGGACGAGGACGCCGGAAAGTTCATTGTCACATCGTCTGGCCGCTGGCAGAATGAAAACCCGGACGTGATGAGTTTTTCTCAGGTGACGGGCTGCAACAGCGAGATTCGCGAGAGCCGCACCGAGATAAAGCGCAAGGACAGCCAGGGCAACGAGGTGAGCTTTAACCCCCCGCGCTACGATATCGACTACGACTTTTACCTTACTATCAACGTGAATTCGCCGTTTTTCAGCGAAATTGAGTTTAAGCTGAACTCAAACCGCATAGAAGAGCGCACTTCGGTGGAGTTTAAGGAATTCGAGCGGCAGGCCAATGAAATTCGGCAGGCGCTGACGCAGGTGCGGCGGGAGGTGCGCCGCAGCGCGGCCGCCGCCAACGCCCCGAAAACGGCCCAAAGCTGCCCGAATTGCGGCGCCACCACCATCCCGGACCCAAACGGCTGCTGCGAGTTTTGCGGCGGGGCGATGGGCGGCTAAATCATACCGCCATGTGTTTGCCAAAGGTACATGAGTGAATCTGCGCAGGGAGGTTTTTGTTTTGGCCGGCGAAGTAACTAATTACCAATGCCCCGCCTGCGGCGGGCCGCTGCGTTTTGCGGGCGAGGCAGGGAAACTGGTGTGCGACCACTGCGGCAGCGCCTTTGAGCTGCCCGTGATAGAACAACTGTACGCGGATAAGGAGCAGGCCGCCACCGGGGCGCAGCCCCAGTGGGATTTGGGCGCGGCGGGCGGCGCCTGGAGCGCCGATGAAGCCGCCCGCCTGCGGGCCTATAGCTGCCCCTCCTGCGCGGCCGAGCTTATCTGCGACGACACCACGGCGGCCACCGCCTGCCCCTACTGCGGCAACCCCAGCATTGTGCCCGGCCAGTTCGCCGGGCAGCTGAGGCCGGACTGCGTGATTCCCTTCCGCCTGGACAGGGCCGCCGCCATTGAGGCGCTGAAACGCTATTACCGGGGCAAAAAGTTCCTGCCCAAAACCTTCTCGGAAGCGAATCACATAGAGGAGATAAAGGGCGTGTATGTGCCCTTCTGGCTGTTCGACGGCGAGGCCGAGGCCGCCATGCCCATGCGCTTCCGCGGCACCGTTGTGCACCACCACAAGCGCGGCGACGAGGAGATTACCATTACCGAGCACTACCGCGTACTGCGCGAGGGCCGCGTCTCCTTCCGTATGGTGCCCGCCGACGGTTCCAGCAAAATGCCGGACGCGCACATGGACGCCGTGGAGCCCTTCGATTACTCGGCGCTGGCGGCCTTTTCCACAGCCTATCTGCCGGGCTTTCTGGCCGACAAATACGACCTGGACGCCGCCGCCTGCGCGGGGCGCGTGAACGAGCGCATCACGAACAGCACGACCGACGCCCTAGCCGCGACGGCGCAGGGCTACCACAGCCTGACGCCCGAGCACAGCGACGTGCGCCTTTCGCAGGGCGAGGTAAAATACGCGCTGCTGCCGGTGTGGATGCTTGCTACCCGGTGGAACGAGCAAAATTTCCTCTTCGCCATGAACGGGCAGACGGGAAAGCTGGTTGGGGATTTGCCCGTGGACAAAGGCAGATACTGGAGCTGGTTCGCGCGCATTGCCCTGCCGATAGCCGCCGTGCTGGCGCTGCTGCTGTTTTGGGGGGGAATTGCATGAAGAAGAGGATATGGATTGTTTGTTTGATGCTGGCCGCATTCTCCGCCGCTCTCACTTTTGGCGTTTCCGCCTATGGGGAATATTATTCCATCATCGATGAAGCAGGCCTGCTGACCGAAGCGCAGCTGGAGGAACTGAACGCCAGGGCCGACGCGATAACGCAGCGGTATGAATGCGAAGTGGTGTTCATCTTCCTTGAGGACATGAGCGACTACGGCGACGATGACGCATACGAGTGCGCCGAGGGATTTCGCGTGGAGCTTGGCTATGGCTACGGCGACGACGGAAGCTGCGCCATGATGCTGCTGAGCATGGCGGACAGGGATTATGGCCTTTTGTTCCACGGCTTCGGCAACACGGCCTTCACTGAATACGGCAGGGACGAACTGCTGGATACGCACCTGTTGCCCTTGCTGGGAGAGGATGAATACTACAAGGCCGTTTCCAAATACCTTGACGTATGTGAGCAGTATTTGCGAATGGCGAGGGACGGCAAGCCTTTTGACTGGGGCAGCGACCCGGTGAACGTAGCGATATCCCTTGCGCTGAAGCTGGCGGCCATCATCCTTGTTCCCGCGCTTATCGCGTGGATTGTATGCTCCCGTTGGAAAAGGCAAATGAAAACGGCGGTTATCGCCAAAACGGCACACAATTATATTCCGCCGGGCGGGTTCGCGCTCACCAATCAGTCGGACGTATTCCTTTACCGGACGCAAACAAGCAGGAGGATAGAAAGCGCGTCCTCGTCCTCCGGCAGCAGCCGCCGTTCCAGCGGCAGCGGCTCCACGGGGCGAAGCGGGAAGTTTTGAACCTGTGCACATCAAAAGCCAAACAGAAGGGGCTGTTGCAGAATGGTATTCTGCAACAGCCCCTTCTGTTTAGCTTTGGCTTGCTGCTTGCTTAAAATCAGAACATCGCGCTGCCGCCCGTTACCACCCAGCAGGCCAGCATGGCCACCACAAAGCTGCCCACGTACACGCGGCCCGTGCGGCGGTATAGATAGGTGGACAGGAAGAAGAACACCATGAACTGCGGAATGAGCAGAATGAGGATGGACATGAAGGGCCCGCCGAAGGTGCTGGTGAACAGGATATCCGCCCCCGGGCCGATTCCCAGGAAGAAGGGGATGTATTCAATCAGCACAACGAGGAAGAGGCCGCCCAGCATTACGAATATGCTGCGGCCCCACCAGGCAAGCTGGGTGGCGGCGGGGCTTTTGCGCATGGGGGTCTTCATTTGGCCGTACAGCTTGGCCCCGGCGTTGAGGGTGAAAAACGCGAGGTAGAAGGGCAGGTACAACAGAAACTGCCCGAACCGCTCGCCGCTGAAAGGCCGGAAGAAGGGCCATATGAAGCGGAAATCCAGCCCGGTGAGCGCCACGCTGACCACCAGCAGCACATAGACGGCCCCCACCAGTATCACGGCCGCCAGCGCGCTTTTGGCTATCACGGGCCAGTCGAAGCCGCGGGGCTTCGCCTCGCTGGAAAGGCCCAGGTCGTTCAGCGTAACGCCCATGGCCTTTCCCCTGCCCCTTTTGTACCACAGCAGCATCATCACAAGGGCCACCAGCATCAAGAAGCTCAGCCATATAATCATGCCGTCGCCAATGGTCATGCGGAAGACCTTTTCCGGGAAGGGGAACAGCCCGTGCCCCAGCTGCGTGAGGAAGGGATAGGTGGCCCCGCTGATGGCGATGGCAATCAGCGCGTTTTTCCACCAGCTCTTTTTGCTCATCATGCTTTCCGGGCGCATGGCCACGGGCTGCATCACCGGCGCAAAGAAGGGGATGCGGCACAAAAGCAGCAGCAGCGGCAGCATGGCGGCCAGCGCCGCCAGCATGGCCAGCAGCACCAGCAGTTCCTTGCCCATGTACACAAGGTCGTTTGCCGCCAGCGGGGTGCTCACGCCCAGGGCCGTGGTGAACCAGTCCATCGCCGTGGCTATCGCCGTGCCGTCGTGGGTGGTGAGGCGGTGGTTGGTGATGAGCAACTGCATGCGGCGGGCGCTGCCGTCGCCAAAGCTGCCGTAGGTTTCGTTCCAGTTCACCGGCGCGTCCTGGCCCATGAAATCGTGATAGCGCACCGGGGTGTTTTGCAGGCCGTCCACCTTGAGGCCGTAATCGCGGAAGTTATCGAACTCGTCGTATTTGGCTTGCAGCAGCAGCACGTTGTTGAACTTGATGCTGTTTGAATCGTAGTAGTCCAGCGGGAATACCTCGCCGCATTGCAGCACCACGGCCTTGTGCTGCGGGAAGGCGGCCGCCACGCTCCACGAGGACCAGGTACCCATGGAGTGGCCGGTTATGCCGATATTGTCCGCCTGCACAAAATCGAGGGACTGCAAGAACGCAAAGGCCGCCTTGCCGCCCATGCTGGTGTCTCCCAGCCCTTCGGAAAGCTCCTTGCGGAAAAAGTCCAGCGAGGAAAAGCTCATCATCAGCTCATAACGCTCGGGTCCGCTCAGCGGCTTGTCGTGGTTGCTCACCTTCACCGGCGCCGAGCCGCGCTCGCGCATGGGAACGGTGGCGCCGCCATGGCCGAATTCATCGATGGAGAGCGCCACAATGCCCCGGCGGGCCAGCTCGATGCCGTAGGCGGCGCCGGTGTCTTTGTCGTTTTGGTAACCGTGCATCACCAGCACGGCGGGGGCCGGGTTCTGCGCCGAGGCCCCCGGCGGCATGTACAGCTTGTAGCTAATGCTGCCCTGCTCGGTTTCCAGCTGCCAGGCGGTGATTTTCACCGCGCCGAAGCCGGTTTGGATACCAGAAGCCAGGCCGATGGACAAGGCCGCCACCAAAAGGCAGGCCAGCAGAGCAATCAGGGGCTTTTTACTCGTTTTCATCCGATACCACCTCCATCTATATATTACCGAGAAATCCGCTATACCGTCAAGCCCGCAAGCCAAGCTGTAACCTATTCGTTTGCAGGTATCGACAATAAACTACAGATATCGTATGATGGCCTTAGAATCTGCATTCATAGCGGAGAATACAGATTCCTAACAAGGGGGTCTGTATGGACATCGACATTATCCGAAGCGTTTGCCTTGGCTGCGGCGTGTGCGTTGGCATATGCCCCGAGGGATTCGAGCTAGACGAGAACCGGATTGCCGTGGTGAAGGGCGCGCCGCCGCAGAGCGCGCGGGGCCTTGCGGCGGAGGCCGCCGGCCGCTGCCCCGCCGGGGCGATTCGGATGGCCGATGGATTCAATGGCAGATGATTGACTGATTGCCCGCGCGCGGGAAGGAGGGAACTATTGGAGCGGGATCGTCTTAAAGAGGCCTGGCAGGATTATATTGAATGGGGCATTGTGAGCTGCGTGACGCGCCCGGTGATTCTGGAATCCTGGATTCGCTGCACGAATATGGGGGTAGACCCCTGGAAGAAAAAACCGGATCGCATCCTGTCCAGGGCGTATTTCACGGAATACCGCGCCGCGAAGCAGCCCCTTCTTGAATTGTGCGTGCCCTATATGGAAACGCTGTACGCCTTTGTGCGCAATTCGGAATTCGTCATCAGCCTCACGGACGAAACCGGGCTTATCCTGAAAATTATCGGGGACGAAAGCATCAAAACCCAGATAGAGCGGGGCGGCTTTGTGGAAGGGGCCGATTGGAGCGAAAAGAGCGTCGGCACCAACGGCATCGGCACGGCCATCGCCTCGGGCCAGCCCATACAGGTGTATTCTTACGAGCACTTCTGCCGCTGCGGGCAAATCTCCACAGGTTCCTGCGCGCCGGTGTACGACGCGGACAACAACATGATTGCCGTGCTTTCTTTAGTGGGCTACGACTACAACGTGCACAGCCACACCCTGGGCATGGCGGTGGCCGCGGCGGCGGCCGTGCACAACTCCCTGGTGCTTTTGCAGGCCCAGCAGGCCTGCCGCGTGTCCGACAGTTACAAAACCACCATCATGGATTCCTTCCCCCAGGCCGTGCTTGCGCTGGATTCCGAGGGACGCATCAACCACATGAACCGGTACGTCCAGCGCCTTCTGCTGCTTGAGGCGGACGAGGCCTGTATCGGGCGCCACTTTTTAGACCTTCTGCCGCCGGGGAACCGCGAGCTTGAGGAAATCATTAAAAACCACACCCGCTGTACCGACAAGGAAATCCTCATTCGCACCAGCAAGGGAGACGCGTTTTTCGGCATCACCACCCGCCTCATCACCACAAGCCCTGAACAATACGACGGCCTTGTGCTGATTCTCTCGGCCATCGAGCGGATGAAAAAAATTGTGCGGCGTATGTCGGGGGCCGTGGCCTCCACCACCTTCGACGACCTGGTGGGCAAAAACGCGCGCTACATGGAAACACTGAAAATTGCCAAGGCCGCCGCCGGCAACGATTTCAACATTCTGCTGCTGGGCGAAAGCGGCACCGGCAAGGACGTATTCGCCCAGGCCGTGCACAACCACAGCGGGCGCAAAAGTTGCCCCTTCGTGGCCATCAACTGCGGCGCCATCCCCCGCGAGCTGATTGGCAGCGAGCTTTTCGGCTATGTGGAGGGGGCCTATACCGGGGCGCGCAAGGGCGGCAGCCCCGGCAAATTTGAGCTGGCCGACACGGGCACGATTTTCCTCGACGAAATCGGGGATATGCCCATCGATTTGCAGGGCCATCTGCTGCGGGTGCTGGAGGAGCGCAAGCTCACGCGCATTGGCGGGCAGGAGGTTATTCCCATAGACGTTCGCGTGATTGCGGCCACCAACCAGAACCTTGCCGGCAAGGTGGAATCGGGCCAGTTCCGGCAGGATCTTTACTATCGCCTGAACGTGCTGGCCATCCATATGCTTCCCTTCCGCGAGCGCAAGGACGACTTGCCCGAGATGATTGACCTGTTTTACTCAAAGCTTACCAAGAACCTTGAATATGCGAAATTTCCCGTGCCGCAAAGCTTCATCGACGCCCTCTCCGCCTATCATTTCCCCGGCAACATCCGCGAGCTTCAGAATATCATCGAGCACTGCGTCATCGTATCGGGCGACGGCAAACTGAGCGTGGACAACCTGCCACCCGAGGTAAAGCTGAGCCTGCGCATGGGGAAGATACGGGCGTCCGCCGGGCATTTGCCCGGCAAGCGGCAGGCATCGGCAGAAAAGGAAGAGGTATTCAAGGCCCTGCTGAAGCACGAGGGAAATATCAGCAAAGCCGCCCAAGAGCTGGGCATGGCCCGCAGCACCTTCTACCGAAAGATGGACCGTTTCGGCCTGGTAAAATCCTTCACGTTGGATTAGAGCAAGCGCAGCTAGCGATGAACAATCTAGCCTGCTTGTCATCCTGAGCGTCCCGCAAGCGGACTCGGGTGTTTGCTCCGCTCCCGCCGTGCGTTGCGGCTCTTCTGCGCCGCTTCGCGGCTTGTTTCGCCGGCAGCGGGCTCGCCTGTTTGGCTTCGCCAAGCCAGGCTCGGCACATAGTGCCCCCGCGAAGGATTTTTCCCTTCGCGTAGCCGTGCATTATCCGGCTCAAGGATTCTTCGCTTCGCTCAGAATGACTATCAATCAGTGCTTACCTGGGGGGTGTTGCAAGGCGCGCCGCCATGCAACAGCCATTGTCGCTAGGGCGCGTTCGTTCAGTGTAGCTACACCTGTCGCAAAACGCGATAAGTGTAGCTACACTTATTCGTATTTCAATCCAATTCAATCTGATTTCTGTGGACAACAAATGTGCATAGTTAACAAGGAATGCCCATGCCTTCAGCGTTATCGCTCCGGCTTTGCCTCGTTTCTCGCTTTCGGGGCGCTTTGGCACACCTTTTGCTTGTATTCAATAGCACCGCACGAACAATGGGAGGTTAGCATGAGAAATGGGAAAGAGTACGTTGAAAGCTTGCAAAAAATGAAGACCAAGGTTTATCTGTTTGGGGAATTGCTAAGCGACCCCTGCGACCATCCGATGATTAAACCGCACGTTAACGCGGCTCAGCTCACCTACGATTTGGCCTTTTCGCCGGAGTATAAGGAGCTGATGACCACAACCTCGAATCTCACCGGCGAGGTTGTGAACCGCTTTACCAGCATTCACCATGACTGGCACCTGCTTCCAGCGTTGCGTGGGCTACGACGCCATTAACGCCCTGTACACCACCACCTACGAGATGGATCAAAAATACGGCACCGGATATTTCGAGCGCCTGTGCAATTATGTGGAGCGCGTACAACGCGACGACCTGATGGTGGCCGGCTCCATGACCGACCCCAAGGGCGACCGCAACCTGCCCCCCGGCAAACAGGCCGACCCCGACCTCTTCGTCCACATTGTGGAGAAGAACGGCGAGGGCATTGTGATTCGGGGCGCGAAGGCCCACATGACCGGCATCGTGAACTCGAACGAAATGCTCATCATGCCCACGATGGCATTGTCTGATGAGGACAAGGCCTATGCGGTGTCCTGCGCGCTGCCTGTGGACGCGCCCGGCGTCATTCATATTTTTGGCCGCCAGACGAACGACGAGCGCCGCCTGACCGGCGGGGAAATAGACCAGGGCAACGCCCGTTTCGCCATTGTGGGCGGCGAGGCCCTGACGATTCTCGACAACGTGTTCGTGCCTTGGGAAAACGTGTTCATGTGCGAGGAAGCCGACTACGCGGGCCTGCTGGTGGAGCGTTTTGCCAGTTACCACCGGCAGAACTACGGCGGCTGCAAGGGCGGCGTGAGCGACGTGGTGGTGGGCGCGGCGGCCCTGATTGCCGAGTACAACGGCGTGCCGAAGGCCAGCCACTGCTCTTACGAGGGCAAGCCCACGGCCTCCGGCGCCTATTTTGTGGACCCGCTGCTGGCCAACGTGACCAAGCAAAACGTAACGCGCTACATCTACGAAATTGACCGCCTGGCGCAGGACATCGCCGGCGGATTCATGGCCACGCTGCCGTCCGACAGGGACCTCGACAGCCCTGAAATAGGCGACCTTGTGCGCAAATACTTCCGCGGCAGCGCCGCCGCCAGCACGGAAGACCGAATCCGCGTGGCGCGCCTTATTGAAAACATGACCGGCGGCACAGCCCTGGTGGAGAGCATGCACGGCGCGGGCTCGCCTCAGGCGCAGCGCGTTATGCTGGCGCGGCAGGCCAACCTTGAAGCCAAAAAACGCTTCGCGAAGGCAATCGCGGGCATCAAAACGGAGTAAAGGCAAATCCGCGCACATCTCTGGGTAAAACAAAAAAGAAGGTGGTTAGGCTTATGGATTACAAAAAGCAAAGCGACAAGCGGATGTCGCTGGATGGCGCGGTGAGCACCTTTGTGAAGGAAGGCTCCACGGTGGCTTTCAGCGGCATGGGCGGCGCCCAATGCGTGGCGCACGCCTACGAGCTGGCGCGCCAGAAAATCGGCGAGCTGACCCTGATTGGCGACAGCCCCTGCGAAGTGGGCGACATTTTGATGGGCACGGGGCAGATAAAGCGCGCCGAAATTGCCTGGTGCGGCTACGCGGTGGCGGGCCTTGGCTATAACTTCCGCCGCATCACCGAGCAAAAGGTACCCCGCGAGATGGAACTGGTGGAATACTCGAACTTCGGCATCGGCACGCGCTTTCTGGCCGGCGCCATGAACCTGCCCTTCATGCCCATCCGCTCTTTCCTCGGCTCCGACCTCATGAAGTACAACCCGGACATTAAGGAAATGAACGACCCCTATACCGGGGAAAAAGTGGCCATTGTGCCGGCGGCAAGGCCCGACGTGGCCCTGGTGCACTGCACCCGCGCGGACAAGCGCGGCAACGCGCAGACCCTCGGCTTCACGGCCAACGCCGAAAACGTGGCCCGCGCGGCCAAGCACACCATCGTCACCTGTGAAAAAATAGTGGACAGCGAAGTAATTCGCCGTTCGCCCAACAACACCATCATCCCCGGTTATGCGGTGGACGCCGTGGTCGAGGTGCCCTTCGCCTGCCATCCCTGGAACTTCCCCTACGAATACGCCTACGACATCCCCTTCCACAGCGAACAGATGCGGGCCTTCAACACGCGCGAGGGCTTTTTGGAGTGGATGGAGGAATGGTGCTACGCGCCCGGAAGTTGGGAAGGCTACCTGCGCAAGGTGGGCTACGACCGGCTCTTTAAACTGGCACAGGTTGAAGCGCGATTCAACAGCATAACCGTATAAGGAGGAGTGAATGTGGCACAGGAATACACATTGGCCGAGTTGATGATTGTCGCCTCGGCCAGGGAGATAAAGGACGGAGACCTGGTATTTGCCGGTGTGGGCAACCCCACGCTGGGAGCTTTGCTGGCCATGATGACCCACGCGCCCAACGCGATGATCGCCACCGAATCCGGCAGCATCGGCCCTCACCCCAAGCGGGTGATGCTGGGCATAGGCGACAACGCCGGCATGGAGGATTGCTTCTGCACAGGCTCGCTGTGGCGCCTGTTTGCCGACCAGCAGCGCGGCTATGTGGACGTGGGCATGGTGGGCGGCGCGCAGATAGACCGCTACGGCAACCTGAACAGCACGGCCATCTTCGGCGAGGGTGACTACGCGACGCCCACCTCCCGCCTGCCCGGCAGCGGCGGCGCCAACGACATTGCCAGCTGCGCCATGCGCACCATCATTTCCATTCCGCTGCAAAAGCGCCGCTTCCTCGAGCGGGTGGACTATATCACCTCCCCCGGCTACCTCGAAGGCGGCAACACCCGCCAGGCGGCGGGGCTTTTCGGCAACGGCCCCGAGGCCATCATCACCAACAAGTGCATCTTCCGCTTCCACCCCCACACCAAGGAAATTATGCTGGAAAGCGTGCATCCGGGCGTGACGGTGGAGGAGGTGCGGGCCGAGATATCCTGGGATTTGAAGATGGCCGACGACGTGACCACCACGCCGGCACCCTCGAAGGAAGAAGTGGAGATGATTAAGCTTCTGGACGCCGGCGGCATCTACACCGGCACCGGGCTAAAAACCCTCAGCTTCGACGGCTACATCAAAATGCTGGAGGACTCGCTGGAAAGCCTGAGCGGCAAGCACTAAAACAACTTCCGCAAACAACGCATCGGCAGAAGGAGGGACAACGATGAAGGCAATGCGATTCTATGAAAAAGAAAAGCCGCTGGTGATGGAGGACATCCCCATTCCCGAAATAGGCCCGGACGACGTGCTTTTGGACGTGAAGGCCTGCGGCATCTGCGGCTCGGACATCCACATTTTGGAAGGCGTGACGCCCACCGGCTTTTTGCCCATCACCATGGGGCACGAGATGAGCGGCGTCATCGCCGAGCTTGGCGCGAACGTGAAGGGCTGGAAGGCCGGAGACAGGGTCTGCGTGGACTGCATCATCAGCTGCGGCACCTGTTTCAATTGCCTCACCGGCCGCGAGTCGGTGTGCTTCACCAAGCGCCTGCTTGGCATTCACGAAAACGGCGGCATGGCGGAATATTGCTGCGTACCCGCCCGCAACCTGATTGCCCTGCCCGACAATGTGCCCTTCGACATCGGGGCCATCATTACCGATGCCGTGGCCACCCCCTACCACGCGCTGGTGAAAATCGGGCAATTCAAGCTTGGGCAGTCCATCGCCGTTTTCGGCGTTGGGGGGCTGGGCTGCCAGGCAGTGCAGCTGGCGGCGCTGGCAGGCGCTTCCAAAATCATCGCCGTTGACGTGAACCCCGCGGTGCTGGAAAGGGCCAAAAAGCTGGGCGCAGACCATGTGATCAACAGCAAAGAGACCGACCCGGTGACGGCCATTCTTGAACTGACCGGCGGCACGGGCGTAGACCTTGCCGGCGAGTTCATCGGCCTCGCCAAAACCATCGACCAAGCCGTGCGCTGCGTGCGCATCGGCGGCCGGGCCGTGCTGGTGGGCCTGGGGCCGGAGAATATCTGCACCCTGCCCCCCACCCTCTTCGTGCGGCAGGAGCGGGAGATACTCGGAAGCTATTCCTTTGAGCGCACGGAGATACAAACCCTTGTTCAGCTGGCCTCCAGCGGCCGGCTGGATTTGAGCGGCGCCGTTACCGAACGGCTGCCGCTGGAAGAGGCCAATACGGCGCTGGATCACCTGTGGAAGAAAATTGGGAATCCCATCCGCATTGTCATCACACAGGACTAAAATTCAGCCAGCCGATAATTGGGTACGCAAGCGTATAGAGAACGGAGAACGCAGGTTCAAAAAAGAAACGGAGGTTTTGAAATGGACGTCAAGTTGTATTGTTTTTGCAGCGGATACCTTCTTACCGATAAGAGCAACATCACGATGGGGCGCGATATCGGCAAACCCTACAATGTGCCCGTTCCCTTCTTCCTCATACAGCACCCCAATGGGAACGTGCTGTACGACACCGGCATGAACATCGGCGTCGCCCAGGACAAAATCAAGCACTGGAGCGAAGCCGTGTGCAGCGTTTACGACCCCGACATGAAGGAGGAAGATTTCTGCGTAAACCAGCTGAAAAAGATGGGCATCGAGCCGGAAGACATCAACTATGTCATCCAAAGCCATTTGCACCTGGACCATGCCGGCGGCGTGGGCTACTTCCCCAACGCGCGCTATATCGTGCAGTCTCAAGAGCTGCGCTGGGCTTTCGCCCCCATGTTCTTCCAGAAGGGCGCCTACATCAAGCCCGACTTCGACAAGCCGGTGGACTGGATGATTCTCTATGGCGACAAAGACGACGATTATGACCTGTTCGGCGACGGCAGCGTGCGCATTTGGTTCTCTCCGGGCCACACACCCGGCCACCAGAACGTGGTGGTGCGCACCAAGAACAACGGTCACATCGTGCTGACGGGCGACTCCTGTTATAATAAGGAAGTGCTGTACGAGAACGTGCTGCCCGGCCTTGTGTGGAACTGTGAGGAAACCGTTAAGTCGGTGCAGCGTATGCTGCACTCCGACAAAGTATGGGGCTTTAAGGTTATCACCGGGCACGACCCCGAAAGCTGGGAAACGGTGAAAAAAGTGCCTGAGTTCTACGACTAAGCGAAGTTATGGGTGGAAACAACCCGGGAGGGAAAGGAAGGGATTTCATGGCAGAATTACGCAAAATTGAAGAGTGGAGCATAAAGCCGGAAAAGTTTTTCAGCGTGGAGGACAAGGTCGTCCTCGTCACGGGCGCCGCTTCGGGCCTGGGGCAGGCCATCGCCCTGGCCTTTGATAAGCTGGGCGCAAAGGTTGTGCTGGCCGATATCGACGCCGACGGGATGGAACTGGTTTCGGCGGAGATGAGCGGCAAACGGGCCATTGTGCCCGTGGACGTTACCCGTGTGGACAGCGTGCAAAAAATGACCGAAGCCGCGATGAAGGAGTTCGGCCGAATCGACGTCTCGTTCAACAACCCCGGCATCAACGTGCGCAAAACGGCGCTGGATTTGAGCTACGAAGAGTACGACCGCGTGGTGGACATCAACCTGAAGGGCGTCTTCCGCTGTGCCAAGGAAGTTGGCAAGGTGATGATGGACCAGAAAAGCGGCAGCATGATCAACATGGCCTCGGTGTTCGGCGAAATCGTGATGCCGCGCCAGGTGGCCTATGCCTCCTGCAAGGGCGCCGTGAAGCAGCTCACCCGCGTGCTGGCCTCCGAGTGGGCGCCCTATGTGCGCTGCAACGCCATTGGCCCCGGCTATGTGGAAACCGCGCTGGTCAAACAAATCATGAATGACCGCGAGTGGTACGATAAAATCGTGAAGCAGAATCCGATGAAGCGATTCGGCCTGCCGGAAGAAATCGCCAGTGTGGCGGTGTTCCTGGCTTCCGACGCCAGCAACTACATCACGGGCCAGCTGATGCTGGTGGACGGCGGCTGGCATTGGTTCGGCGGCGGGGTTTAGCCCCGGCGAGTGAATACAGGTTCTAAGGCAAAAAGCGGCATCCGAACACGGTTCAGCCAATGCCGGGTGCCGCTTTTTTGCCGCATTCTGTAAGAACCTGGTTTCACGCTATGAATGCAGGTTCAAAATGCGGGAAGATAGGGAGTGTATTGCTATGCAGCTGAAAGATAAAATTGCCATTGTCACCGGCTCTACCAAGGGCATTGGGAACGGCTTTGCCCACGCGCTGGCCGCCGAAGGCGCGAAGCTGGTGGTGGTGAGCCGCAGCCAGGCGGACTGCGAAAAGACCGCCGCGGAACTGAGCGAGCTTTACGGCGTTGAAACGCTGGCCTGCGCCACCGATTTGACCGACTTCGCCAAAATTGACACCCTGGTGGCCAAAACGGTGGAGCGTTTCGGGCGTATAGACATTCTGGTGAACAACGCCGGCTCGGCCATCACCAAGCGCGCGGAAGAAATAAGCGAAGCCGATTGGGACAGGGTGCTCAACATCGACCTCAAGGCGGTATTTTTCTGCGCCCAGGCTGTGGGAAAGGTGATGATTGGGCAAAACGGGGGCAAAATCATCAACATCGCGTCTATCTTTGGCCAGGTGGGAGACCGCCAGGTGCTGCCCTACTGCGTGGCAAAGGGCGGGGTGATTCAAATGTCGAAGTGCCTGGCGCTGGAATGGGCGCGCTACAACATCCAGGTGAACACCATGTGCCCCGGCTATGTTATCACCGCCATGAACGAGGCGGATTTGAACCAGGAAAAAATCGCGGCCCACATCATGCGCAAGGTTCCCATGCGCCGCTATGGCCAGGTGGACGACATGAAGGCCGCCTGCGTGTTCTTGGCTTCCGGCGGGTCGGACTATATGACCGGCCAGACACTGACGATTGACGGAGGCTGGACCTGTGAATAAAAAATTTAACAGCGAACTGCCCGTGGTGGTCTCCTACGCGCGCACCGCCATCGGAGACTTTCTTGGCGGCCTAAGCGCCCTGAGCGCCGTGGAGCTTGGTACGGCGGCGGCGAAGGCCACCCTTGAAAAAGCCGGCGTGGCGCCGGCCCAGGTGGACGAAGTGGTGTGCGGCATGGTGTACAAGGCGGGCGCCAAGGGCAACCCCGCCCGGCAGATACAGCTTGCGCTGGGCTGCCCCGAAAGCGCCACGGCCAGCACGGTAGACCAGCAATGCGCCTCCGGCATGCGCGCCTTCGAGATGGCCTGCCGCTCGATTCTGCTGGGCGAAAGCCAGGCGGTGCTGGTGATTGGCTGCGAGAGCATGAGCAACGTGCCCTACCTGATGAGCGGCGCGCGCACCGGCCTGCGCATGGGCAACAGCACGGTGGAAGACGAAATACTAAAGGGCGGCCTGCACGACGCCATGCTGGGTTATCACATGGGCGTCACGGCGGAAAACCTGGCCGAAAAATACAACATCACCCGGCAGGAGCAGGACGAACTGGCCCTGCTGAGCCACCAGAGGGCCGCCGCCGCCTGGAAGGAGGGGCGCTTCAGCGAGGAGATTGCCCCTGTGGAAATAGCCACCCGCAAGGGCTCCGTGGTGGTGGATAAGGACGAGCATCCCCGTGACAGCCTGACGATGGAGGGCCTCCAAAAGCTGCGGCCCGCCTTCAAGAAGGACGGCACGGTCACGGCGGGCAACGCCTCGGGCGTGAACGACGGCGCGGCGAGCCTGCTGCTTATGTCGGCCCAGAAGGCGCGGGAACTGGGCCTGAAACCCATAGCCGAGGTGCTGGCCACCGCCGCCGTCGGCGTGGCGCCGGAAATCATGGGTATAGGCCCGGCCTACGCCATCCCGAAGGCCCTGAAAGAGGCGGAGCTAAGCCCGGAGGACGTGGACTACTACGAAATCAACGAGGCCTTTGCCGCACAGTTTTTGGCCGTGAACCGTGAACTCAAGCTTTCGATGGACAAGGTGAACCTCAACGGTTCGGGCATCGCGCTGGGGCATCCCGTGGGCTGCACCGGGGCGCGCATCATTCTGGCAGCCTTGCAGGAGCTTCGCCGCCAGAACAAGAAAATTGGCGTGGCAAGCCTTTGCGTGGGCGGCGGCCCGGCCATGGCCACCGTGCTGCGGCTGTGCTGAACAGGTATCGACAATTTTGGAGGTGGACTGATGAAGAAAATGGGAGTGATTGGCGCCGGCACCATGGGGGCAGGCATTGCCCAGGTGTTTCTTGCGGCTGGCTGGACGGTGGAAATGTGCGACATTTCCACGGCTCTGGCCGAAAAAGGCCTTGCGCGGATAAAAGCCGGCCTGAACAAGCAGGTGGAAAAAGGCAAGCTGGACGCCGGGGCCTGCGAAGAGATGCTGGCGCGCATCGGCGTTTCCGCCGGCTACGAGAAGCTTGCGGGCTGTGAGCTGGTGGTGGAGGCCGCGCTGGAAGAGATGGATGTAAAGAAGAAACTTTACGAGGACGTTTCAAAGCTGGTGGGGGCAGAGTGCATTCTGGCCTCCAACACCTCCTCGCTGAGCATCACCGAAATCGCCTCGGCCGCCCAGGGAAGCCACCGGGTCATCGGCATGCACTTTTTCAACCCCGCCCCGGTGATGAAGCTTATTGAGGTGATAGAAGGGGCGGCCACGGCCCCCGAAGTGAAGGAAAAGGTCGTGGAGATTTCGAGGGAAATCGGCAAAACGCCGGTGTTGACGGTTGAATCTCCGGGTTTTGTGGTAAACCGCCTTTTGGTGCCGATGATAAACGAGGCTGCGGGCATCTTCGCGGAGGGCGTTACCAGCGCCGAGGACATTGACACCGCCATGAAGCTGGGCTGCAACCATCCCATCGGCCCGCTTGCCCTGGGCGACATGGTCGGCCTGGACATTGTGCTGAACGTGATGCAGACTTTGCACCGCGAGTTTGGCGACGACAAGTACCGCGCGCACCCCATCATCAAGAAAATGGTGCGCGCGGGCCATCTGGGCATGAAAACCAAAAAAGGCTTTTACGATTATTGATGCCAGCGAAGCAACATAAACGCCAAAAAGAGGAGCGCCCGCGCGGCGCTCCTCTTTTTGGCGTTTATGGGCGGCTTTGGCATTCGCATACGGCACCTTCAAAAAACAGTGCAAGCGTGATAAATATGCTTCCGCCCTCCCCTCGCCTTTTTCCATTTTTCCTCCGCTGCCGCAGATTCGGCATAATTTACGCTGAACATGGGTTATCATATGTTCGCACAGCCTTATTCCCCGCAAGTAAAAGAACCTGCATTCGCAAACGGAACACAGGCTCGAATAAGCATGGCGCGGTTTGAGGCACTGGCGAGCCATCGAATATCCGGCCCGCGCATGGCCATATCGGGCCCGCATTTTGGGCGCCGAATGCCGCTGTTCGATGGCAAAAAAGCCTGTCACCTGCCTGTGGAGGCGGCGTGACAACGGAGGTTAAACGATGCGAAAGTTAGTTCTGTCCGCCTTTTTAGCTTTTGCGCTTCTGGGCGCAAGCACCCCTGCTGCCGCCGGCCCGCGGCTGGAGCAGGTACAAGTTAATTTGCCGCAAGTTCAAGCCTATTTCTACACCGAATCGCCCGTGACCGAGATATCGGCCACCCTGGACGGGCAAGACCTGGTGCTGGATGAAATTCGCGCGCTGGACGCCAGCAAGGACAGCACCGAATACATCTTTATGATCGACTGCTCCACTTCCATGAATACGGCGCAGCTCGACGCAATCAAGTCTGCCATTACCGGCTTCGCCGGAACCATCGGCTCGAAGGACACCTTCACGCTCATCACCTTCGGCGTTGCCATAGATGTGCCCATCACGCGCGGCACCGACGTGGCCGCCCTGGGCGAGGCGCTGAGACCCCTCGCGCCGAACCAGCCCGGCACGGTGCTGTTCAACGCGCTGGAAAAAATGCTGGAACTGAACGCCCAACCCGAAGCGGCGATGACGCGCAAGCTGTGCATCGCGTTCACCGATTCGGTGAACTACGCCGACGGCGGCTACACCAAGGACGACGTTGAAGCCCTGGATAATCAGGTTGGCATTCCCATTTACGTCATGGGCTTCGACACCGGCGATAAAGCCTCGCTGGATACCATGGCCGAGGTGGCGACACTTTCAGGCGGCGCGTTGTACGTTGTGAACCCGCAAACCCTGGCCGCCAAGTTCGACGAAGCCATCGTCTTCACGCAAAGCGCCTATGTGGCCCTGTTCCACGCGCAAAGCAACGTCATTACAAAGCCGGTGCAGCCCTTTGTTATGACGCCGGCCGGCGGCGCCCAGCTTACCGACCAGGTACCCGTGCAGCACTCGATACCCGACACCGAGGCGCCTACCGTAACCGAAATCTCGCTGGCCGGTGACAACGCCATCCGTATTCTGTACAGCGAACCCGTGCAGGGCGCGGATATTGCCGCGAACTACCGCGTGACAGACAGCGCCGGGCAAGACCTTGCCGTGAGCGCGGCCGCCTACGACGCCAAGACCAAAACGGCCGACCTGAGCCTGACCGGCATTCCCGCCGACGGGATTCTGACCGTATTCTTCAGCAACATTACCGATATGTCTCAAGAGCGAAACCTGATCACGTCTGAGGCGACGCTGATACTGGGCGCCGCGGGTTCCATTGTGGACTCCGCCGTGGCCCCCGTTGTGTCCGAAGCTCCCGTCGTCAGCGTTCCCGTGCTGGTGGGCGGAGCCAACTTGAGTTTCCTGTGGTGGCTGATTCCGCTGATTCTGCTGGCGCTGCTGGCGGCCTGGCTGCTGCTGCGCAAAAAGCCCGAGCCCATTGACGAAGTGCGCCCGCCGGTTTACCAGAAACCCGTGCAGCCCGTAGCCCCCTGCAAGATTAATATGCACGTTACCGACCACAGCATCGGCAAAACCTGGGTGGTGGCGAAGCCCATCGAGCGCGCGCTGATATTCGGCCGCGGCCCAAGCTCGGACGTTGTGCTGAACGACCCCGCCATGGACGAGCAGGTTTTCGTCATCGAACAAAAGAACCGCAATTACAGCATTTCCAGCCTGAGCAACAATTGCAGCACCTATGTGAACGACAAGATGATAGGCGCTTCGCACCCGCTGCGCAAAGGCGACGTTATCACGGCCGGCAACCACAAAATGGTATTTGAGGCCGACTGAGCTTAATCCATAGCCCAAAACAAAACCACCGGAATTCCGGTGGTTTTGTTTTGGGCTATGCTTGTGCTTACTTTTTCATCTCCGGCCACAGGCTGTGGCCGGGATAGCTTGCCTCAAGGCCAAAATACTCGGCCAGGGTGTTGGCCACACAGCTAAAGGACTTTCGCACGCCCAAGTCCACACCGGGAGCCACCCTCGCCCCATAGGCCAGGAAGGGTACGCACTCACGGCTGTGGTCTGTGGAGGGGGTGGCGGGGTCGCAGCCGTGATCCGCCGTGATGAGCAGCAAATCGTCCGGGCGCAAAAGGGGCAGCAGCTTGCCCAGCGCCGCGTCGAATTCGGTCAGGGCGTTCGCGTAGCCGTCCACGTCGTTGCGGTGGCCGTACACCATGTCGAACTCCACCAGATTCACAAAGGCCAGCCCGGCGAAGTCGCGCTTTGCCAGCTTTAGCGTTTGCTCCATCCCATCGGCGTTGCTCTTCGTGAGTATCTTCTCGGCAACGCCCTGCCCGGCGAAAATGTCGTAGATTTTCCCCACGCCGATGACCGCCTGCCCGGCGGCTTCCAAAGCGTCCAGCACGGTGGGCGCCGGGGGCTTTAGGGAAAAATCGTGGCGGTTCGCGGTGCGCTTAAAGTTGGCGGGGCTGTCTCCCACGAAGGGCCGGGCAATCACTCGGCCCACGCCCCAGCTTCCCGTCAGCAGTTCGCGGGCGATTTCGCAATAGCGGTAGAGTTCGCTCAGCGGCACCACGGCCTCGTTGGCCGCCACCTGGAACACGCTGTCGGCACTGGTGTACACAATGAGCGCGCCGGTTTTTTGATGTTCCTCGCCGTAATCGCGAATGACGTCTGTGCCGGAATAGGGCTTGTTGCACAGGGTGCCGCGCTCGCAGCGCCTTTCAAATTCGTCCAGCAGCTCCCGCGGGAAGCCGCCGGGGAACACGGGCAGGGCTTGTTCGCTCTCGGCGCCGGCAATCTCCCAGTGGCCGATGGTGGTGTCCTTCCCGGCGCTGGCTTCCACCAGCCGGGCATAGGCGCCGGCGGGGGCGGCCTGCTTTTCGCCCGCCGTCACGCCTTCGATGTTGTAAAGGCCAAGGGCTTGCAGGTTGGGCACATTCAACTTCGGGCTGCCGGCCACGGCGGCCAGGGTATCGCTGCCCGCGTCGCCAAAGGCGGCGGCGTCCGGCGCCCCGCCAATGCCGAAGCTATCAAGAATGATGAGGAAGGCACGTTTTGACATAATGTTTCTCCTTTGATAAATCAGCAAGGGGCTGGATTCCCCAGCCAGGCTGCGGTATACTATATTACAGACGTTTTGTTTTTACCATCATTTGCCGAGGAGGACATTATGGAGCGGATTGCCAGTTTTTCCATCGACCACGACAAGCTTGAAAAGGGAATGTACATCTCCCGCACCGACTTTGGGGACATCGTCACCTACGACATTCGCATGAAGCGCCCAAATATGGACGACTACCTCACCACCGGGGCCTCCCACACCTTCGAGCACCTCTTTGCCACCTACGCCCGCAACTCGCAGTTTGCGGACACCATCGTCTACATTGGGCCGATGGGCTGCCGCACCGGCTGCTATATGGTGGTGAAGGGCCTGGCCCACGCCGACGCCATCCAGCTTGTGCGGGACTCGATGGCCTTCATCCGGGACTTTGAGGGTGAGGTGCCCGGCGCCCGCCACGAGGAATGCGGCAACTATGCCGACCACGACCTGCCCGAAGCCAGACGCGCCGCCATAGACCTTTGGGACGTGCTGAAAGACTGGACCGTGGAGGATTTGCAGTACCAGTATTACCTGTGAGGCGCCGACCCAAAATCTAAGGTCTGAACAGCTTCCACAGTCGGCGCAGCAGCCTTCGGCTGCGCGGAACGGCCGGCAGGGCCAGTTGATCTTTGCCCTGTTCTTCGGCCCTTGGCCCGGCGGAGGGCCGGGCCGTGCGGCGCGTGAGCCGGGACGTAATAATCTCATGAATGGCCAGGCGCTTTTCCAGATAGGCGTACATGGCCATTTGGCTGTCCGTCTCCGGCTGGCCCTTGGGCGCTTCCACCCAGGCGTAGCTGCCGTCGGGCTGCATCTCGCGGGCATTCACATTGTCGGCAAGCTGCATATCCAAAATGTCGCACAGGGTCTTTTGTATCTCGGGGTCTTCAATGCGCGTGCCCACCTCCACCCGGCGCTCGGTATTGCGGGTGAGAAAATCTCCCGAGGCGATGTACACGCGCAAACGCTCGCCCTTGCCGAAGGCGAAGATGCGCGAGTGCTCGAGGTAGCGCCCCACAATGCTGCGCACGCGAATGTTCTCGGTGAGGCCGGGCAGCCCGGCTTGCAGGCAGCAGATGCCACGCACAATCAAATCTACCCCAAGGCCCGCCGCCGAGGCCGCGCTGAGGGTTTCGATGAAGGTTTTATCTGAAATAGAGTTGCACTTGATGACCACGCGCGCGTCGCCGCCGGCTTGGTGGTGGCGTATTTCTTCGTTTATTTCGTCTATCAGCACGGTTTTGAAGTGCAGCGGGGCCACGATGAGGCGGTTTGCGCGCTGGGTGTGGCGCTCCACGGCCAGGTTGTTGAACAGCGTGGCCACCTCTTCGCCCATGGCGGGGTCGATGGTGAGGTAGGCGAGGTCGGTGTACAGCTCGCTGGTTTTTTCGTTGTAGTTCCCGGTGCCCACCTGGGTGATGTACTCGAAGCGGTTGCCGGCCCGGCGCGTGATGAGGGTGAGCTTTGAGTGGACTTTGTAGTCCGAGAAGCCGTAAATAACCGTGCAGCCCGCCTGCTCCAGCCGGCGCGACCAATCGATGTTGTTCTGCTCGTCGAAGCGGGCGCGCAGCTCCACAATGGTGACCACTTCCTTGCCGTTCTCGGCGGCGGCAATCAGCGCCTCTATCACCTTCGATTCGCTGGCCACCCGGTACAGCGTCATCTTGATGGAGATGACGTCGGGGTCGCGCGCGGCGGCGTGCAGCATACGGATGAAGGGCCGCATGCTTTGGTAGGGGTAGCATATCAAAATGTCGCGCTTTTCCACCTCGCGGTAAAGCTCGTAGCCCTCGGGCGGCACAATGGGCTTTGCCGGGGGATAGAACAATTCGCGCCGGCCCGTTTTTTCCAGCCGCGCGCTGAGTTGCCGCAGGAAGGAAAGCTCCAGCGGCGCGCTTTGCACAAGGGCTTGCTCCGCCGGCAGCACCAGCTTTTCCAGCAAAAAGCCCCGTATCTCCTCGGGGGCCTCGCCGTAGAACTGCAAACGCACCGCCGCCTGCTTGCGGCGTTTTTTCAGCAGCTCGCCCATCACCACGCGGTAGTCGATATCGTGGTCGAACATGCCCTCTTCCACGTTGATGTCGGCGTTGCGGGTAACGCGGAACAGGCATTTGCACAAGAGGTTCGTTTTGCCGAAGGCGATGTCGGCATAGCGCAGGATTAGCTCCTCCACCAGGGCAAAGCTTTGCGCGTCGCCGTCGTTCACCAGTATCATGCGCTCGAACTGCGCGCTTACCGGGATGAGGCCCAGCACCGGGGCTTCGTTTTTCTTGTCGCGTATCATGGCCCCCACGTAAATGTCCATGTTGCGCAGGAAGGGGAAGGGGTGCCGCCTGTCGATGATTTGGGGGGAGAGCACAGGGTATAGCTCACTGAGGAAATAGCGTTTCCAGAAGGATTGATGCTCTTTATCGAGGTGTTCGAAATCCGCCTTGCGCAGGCCGTAGCGTTCAAGGCCGTCGAACAGGCGCGCCACGTTTTTGTCGCACTGCTTTTGCAGCCCGGTCACCTTGGGCATAATGGCGTCCAACTGCTGCTGTGGGGTCATGCCGGTTTTGTTTTCGGGGCTGTCGTCTTTCAGCAGGGTTTGGTCGTACAGCGAGCCCACCCGAATCATGAAAAATTCATCGAGGTTGCTGCCGTAGATGGCGGCGAAGTTCAGTTGCTCGCCCAGGGGCACGGTTTTCACGCGGGATAAATCCATCACCCGGCGGTTAAATTCCAGCCAGGAAAGCTCTCGGTTAATGAAGATTTCGCTCTCTTTTTTTTGCGCCATTGCGTTGTTCTCCGGGTTAACGGGCGGCTTGTGAGGGAAAGCGGCGAAAAGCCGCGTTAGGTAAGCTAAGAGTACATCAGCGGATATCTTGGCAAGCAATGAATAACCCAGCTATCGTGTCATCCTGAGCAACCCGCAAACGGGCTCGGGTGTTTGCTCCGCAAGCCACCCTCGGCACAATGTGCCCCCGCGAAGGATCTTTTCCTTCATATAACCGTACATTACCCGACTCGAAGATTCTTCGCTTCGCTCAGGATGACAATAAATCATTGGTTATCTAGAACTCAATCAGCCCTTCCAGGGCTTCCAGAGTCTTGGGGCCGATGCCCGAAACGGCCAAAAGGTCTTCGGGGCTTTGGAAGGGGCCGTCGGCTTCGCGCCGGGCGATGATGTCTGCCGCGCGCTTTTCCCCAATGCCGGGCAGCACCGTGAGTTCCTCAAGGCTGGCGGTGTTCACATTCACCTTATCGCCAGCCTGCCGGTTATCGCTGGTCTGCCGGCTGTCCCCGGGTTTCAGGCTGTCGCTGGGCTGCAGGCGGCTGCCTAGGAAGGCCTCGGCCGAAAGCGGGGCGTATGCGGGCTGGGAGAGCGGCGGGTACCACCACAGCGCCGCCAGCACAATGGCCAGCGCCGCGAGGCCCGCCGCCGGCCACAGCCGGCCCCGGCTAGGCCGGCCCATACTGGCGAATGAGCTTGTAGAGGAACTGCGCCACGCCGCCCTCGTCGTTTGTGCCCGTCACTTCGCCGGCGGCGGCGCGCACATCCTCGGGGGCGTTGTCCATGGCCACGGCGCGGCCCGCCTCACGCATCATATCAAGGTCGTTGTAATAGTCCCCTATCACGCAGGTGTCGTTCATATTCACGCCCAGCAGCACGGCAAGCTCGCGCAGGGCCTTTCCCTTCGAGGCTCCCTCGGGCATCATTTCAAAGTAATTCACGTTGGTGCTTACAAAATAAACACCGGGATAATGCCGTGTTGCCACAAAATCCGCAATGTCTGAAAGCATATCCCTCGGCCCGGCAAACAGCACCTTGTTCCACTCCGGCGGCAAATCCTCGTAGGGCCGCGTGAACCAGGTCATGCGCTCAAAGTCCATCAGCCCGCGCAATTCGGCCGAGTGGCTGACGGCGTACAGGCGGGTATCCTCCCCCATCACCATAGCGCCCACACCGGGAAAGCGGCCCAAAATATCGCTTAGGGCCGCGCGGGCCACGCCGGGCGGCACACAGAGGCTTTTCACCGCCCGCTTTTGGGTAAAATCGTAAATCACGCAGCCGCCGCTGGTGATGGCCGGCTCGATGTTGGCGGCAAGCTCTGGGTACATGGCCACCGAGGCGATGGTGCGCCCCGTGGCCACGGTGAAATGCCCGCCCAGCATACGGAACAGGCGGATGGTATCAAGGTCGGCGCGGGAAATGCTTTTGTCGGTGCGCAAAAGGGTGCCGTCCATATCGCTCACCACTAAAAAGTCACTCAGTTTATTCGGCATGCAAAAGTTCCTTTACGTCTGCGTCATTTTGTGCGCCGCCCGCCAGTTTTGCCAAAAAAGCGGCAAACTCCGGCGGCGGCGGGCTGCTGAATTCCATGCTCTCGCCCGTGGCCGGGTGCACAAAGCCCAGCACACCGGCGTGCAGGCACTGGCCCCGCAGCTCTCGCATAACCTTCTTCGGGCCGTACACGGGGTCTCCGGCCACCGGGTGGCCCATTTCGGCCATGTGCACCCGTATCTGGTGGGTGCGGCCGGTTTGCAGTCGCAGCCGAAGCAGGGAAAAGCCGGGGTACTCCCCCAGCACTTCGTAATGAGTGCAAGCGGGCTTTGCGCCCCGGCTGGTGACGGCCATCTTTTTGCGGTCGGCCCGGCTGCGGCCTATGGGGGCGTCTATTTCGCCGGCGGGCTGCCCAAAATGCCCGTACACCACGGCGCTGTACACGCGGCGGATGCTGTGGGCCGCGAACTGCGCGGCCAGATGCCGGTGGGACGCGTCGTTCTTGGCCACCACCAAAAGGCCGCTGGTGTCCTTATCAATGCGGTGAACGATGCCGGGCCGCCTTTCCCCGCCAATGCCGGAGAGTGAGGCCCCGCAGTGGTGCAGCAGGGCGTTCACCAATGTGCCGTCCGGGTTGCCGGCGGCCGGGTGCACCACCATGCCCTTGGGCTTATCCACCACCAAAAGGTGCTCGTCTTCGTACAAAATATCCAGCGGGATGTCCTGCGGCAGCAGGGCCGTCTCCCGCGGCGGCGGAATGCTTACGGCCAAAACCTCCCCGGCGGCAAGGCGGTGGCTTTTGGCGGGCTTTTGGCCGCCCAGCCGTACATGGCCGCCCTCTATAAGCTGCTGGGCCGCCGCGCGGGAAAGCCCGCAGGCCGCAGGCAAAAAGCGGTCAAGCCGCTGGCCGGCGTCCGCTTGCTGTACGGTCAATTCAATCGTTTCCATCTTCGGCATCCCTTTGGGGCGGGGTGTCCACTTTATCTGTTTCTTCGGGTTTTAGCGCCGCGCCGTCCGGCGGGGCTTCGCCGCCAGGCACGGCCTCGCGCTGCTTTTTCAGCTTCCATTCGCCGTGAATAAGCACCGCCGCGAAAACGATGAAGCCTACCACCACCAGGGAATCGGCCACGTTAAACACCGCGAAGCGCACGAACTCGAAGTTGAAATAATCCACCACATAGCCCTTGGCAATGCGGTCTATCAGGTTGCCCATGCCGCCCGAAAAAATAAGCATCAGGGCGAGATACTCCCACTTGTTTTTGGGCCGGCGGAACAAAAGGAACACCAGCACCGCCGCAAGGGCGATGCCGGTGACAACGATGAGCAGGCCTTGGCGGCCTCGCAGCATGCTGAACGCGGCGCCGTCATTTTCGAGGTATTGCAAGCCAAGGACACCCGGAATGAGCGGGGCGCCGCCCACAGGCTTCAGGTACAGTACAGCGAAATATTTGGACAACTGATCCAGCCCGATGAGGGCGGCGCATACGAGGATGGTGAGTAACAAAAGCGGCTCCTGTTTATTGATACGGTTACGATTTCTATGTAATGACAAATCCGGGAAGCATCACGCCTCTCCCATGTCGCGCAGCACGGCGGCGCAGCGGCCGCAGGCTCCGGGATAGGCGGCGTCCGCCCCCACGTCGTCGTGGTACTGCCAGCAGCGTTCGCACTTTTGGCCGGGGGCCTTCTCTATGGATACGCCGAGTCCTTCCGTCTCGCCCGGCTCTCCCCCTTTGCCCTTTTCCACCTGAACGCGGGACACGATGAAAACATCGGCCAATTCCGCCTCGTTCTCTTTGAGGAAATCATACAAAGCTCCCTCGGCGTGCAGCCGCACCGCCGCTTCCAAAGAAGAACCTATCATCTTGCCGGCGCGGGCGTTCTCAAGCTGTTTTTTCACGTCGGCGGTCACGGCTATCACGCGCTCCCACTTCGCCTTTTCGGCATCGCCGAGGGCATAGCGGCCGGGCGCGGGCATATCGTGCAGCACCACGTACTCCGCCTTGCCGGCAAAGGCCGGCACATAGCTCCAAATCTCCTGCGCGGTGTAGGCCAAAATGGGCGCCAGTATCTGGGTGATGGCCGTAAGGATGCGGAACATCACGGTTTGGGCGGCGCGGCGGGCCGGGCCGGCCTTGGGCGTGATGTACAGCCTGTCCTTGATGATGTCGAGGTAGAAATTCGACATGGACACCACGCAGAAGCGGTGCAGGTTGTGGTACACCCGGTGGAAATCAAAGCTTTCGTAACCTTCGCGGGCCACGCGCACCAGCTCGTCCAGTTCGGCCAGCGCCCAGCGATCCAGCCCGGTGAGGGCCTCGTCGGGCACGCTGTCGGCGTCGGGGGCAAAATCTCCGAGGTTGCCGAGGATGAAGCGCGCCGTGTTGCGGATTTTGCGATAGGCTTCGGAAAGCTGCTTGAGGATGTCCTTCGAGATGCGCACGTCCACCTGGTAGTCGCTGGCGGCCACCCACAGGCGCACAATGTCGGCGCCGTAGTCGCGAATGATTTCCTCGGGGGCAATGCCGTTGCCAAGGGATTTCGACATTTTGCGGCCCTCGCCGTCTACCACCCAGCCGCAGCTTACCACGTTTTTGTAGGGCGCGGCGCCGCGCGTGGCCACCGCCGTAAGCAGCGAGGACTGAAACCAGCCCCGGTATTGGTCGCTGCCTTCGAGGTAAAGATCGCAGGGCCATCGGTTTTTGTGGTCGGGCCAGGGGCTGTTCGGCCCCAGCACGCTTTCGTGGCTGGTGCCGGAATCGAACCAAACGTCCATGGTGTCGCTTTCCTTGCTGAAATGCCGCCCGCCGCATTTGGGGCACTTGAAGCCCTCGGGCAGTATCTCGGCGGCGCTGTATTTCCACCAGGCGTTGGAACCCTCTTTGGCGAACAGCGCCCGCACGCAGGCGATGCTCTCTTCGCTGATGATGTAATCGCCGCAGCCCTCGCAGTAGAAGGCCGGGATGGGCAGGCCCCACAGGCGCTGGCGCGAGATGCACCAATCGGCGCGCTCGCGCACCATGCCCAGCATGCGCTCGCGGCCCCACTCGGGCAGCCATTTCACGGCGTTTACAGCCTTGTAGGTGTCTTCTTTGAAGTCGTCCACCGAGCAGAACCACTGCTGGGTGGCCCTGAAAATGACGGGGCTGTGGCAGCGCCAGCAGTGGGGGTAGCTGTGCTCGATGCGCTGCACGCCCACCAGGTGCCCGGTTTCGGCCAGATGCTTTTGAATAACCGGCCCGGCCTTGAACACCGACAGCCCGGCAAACTGCCCGGCCTCCTCGGTGAGGATGCCGTCGTCGTCCACCGGCACCAGCATGGGCAGCTCGGGGTAGAAGCGGCTGGCCACCTCGTAGTCCTCCACGCCGTGGCCCGGGGCGGTGTGTACGCAGCCGGTGCCGCTCTCAAGCGTCACATGGTCGCCCACAATCACCAGGGAATTGCGGTCCAGGTAGCAGTGGCGGCACTCGATGCGCTCAAGGTCTTTGCCGGTAAACTCGGCGGCCACGCTGTAATCGGTGATGCCGCAGGCTTCCATAGCGGGTTTCAGCAGTTCCTTGGCCACCACGTAGTAGCGTTCGCCCACGCGGGCGGCCACATAGTCGTAGCGCGGCCCCAGGCAGATGGCCACGTTGCCGGGCAGGGTCCAGGTGGTGGTGGTCCAGATGACGAACCAGACTTTCTCGGCGGGCAGGCCGGCGGCGGCCAAGGCGCCGTTGTCCTTCACCGCCTGGAAGCCCACGTAGATGGAATCCACGCTCTCGTCTTCGTATTCTATCTCGGCCTCGGCAAGGGCCGTGCGGTCTACAGGGCACCAGTACACGGGCTTCAGGCCCTTATAGATATAGCCCTTTCTCGCCATCTCGCCGAACACGCCTATTTGGTTGGCCTCGTACTCCGGGGCGATGGTGCGGTAGGGGTGTTCCCACTCGCCCAGCACGCCCAAACGCTGGAACTCGGCGCTTTGCACGCCGAGGTAGTGCATGGCGAAGTCCTTGCAAATCTCCCGCAGCTCATAGTCGGTCACGCCGTAGCGGTTCACTTCGCCTTCGGCCTGCGCTTTGCCGTCCCCGCCTTTTTTGGCGATGTCGGCCTTCACCTTTTCCATGGCGCGGCGCTCTATGGGCAGGCCGTGCATATCGTAGCCGGGCACGTAGGGCGCCTTGAAGCCGGACATGTTTTTGTAGCGCACCACAATGTCCTTGATTACCTTGTTCAGGGCGGTGCCCATGTGGATATCGCCGTTGGCGTAGGGCGGGCCGTCGTGCAGGATGTATTCGGGCTTGCCCTCGTTGGCGGCCAGCATTTTATGGTAAAGGTCGTTGTCCTGCCAATCCTTCAGCATGCCTGGCTCTTTGGCGGGCAGGGCGGCCCGCATGCTGAATTCGGTGCTGGGCAGGTTCAGTGTGTGGTTATAGTCGGCCATGGTGCTTCCTCTCAATTCACTATTCCGGGCGTCGCCGGGGGGTGTCATTCTGTGTTATCAGGGCTGCGGAGGCTGCGGCACGGTGTATTCCATGGTGCTGCCGTCATATAGCGCGGCCTCCTGGCCGCCGTTCACCGGCTGAAAGGCCGGGGGCTGCTGGTAGGCGGGGGCCGGCGCCGCTTCGGCCGGCGGGGCCGCAGGGGCGGCGGGCGCGGGGGCCGGAACGTCGGCCGGCGCGGGCGCGGGGGCCGGCAACTCCGGCTCGGCGCTGCCCATGGGTGTGCCGTCGGCGGGCGGCAGCACGTCCTCTGTCACGCGGTAGCGCACGGTTTCTTTCAGCACCTCTTCGGCGCGGGAGGTGGGGCCGTCCAGCGCGCTGAGGGCTTCGATGTGCTGCTTGTACAGGTTCAGCACGGTGCTTTTGAATTTGTTTACCTCGGCCAGCATATTTTCCAGCGTCTCGCGCTCTCGGGCCGTTTCACCCTCGGCCTTCTGGCGCAGCAGCTCGGCCTGGCCCGTGGCCTCGCGCAGCATTTGCTCGGCCTTTTGCTTGGCCTCGTGCACCACGGTTTCGCCCATGCGCTGCGCGTTGATGAGGGCGGTTTTCAGCGTGTCTTCCTGGCCGCGGTACTCCTCCACCTTTTCGGCCAGCACATACATCTTGGCCTCGGCGGCCTGCCGGGCGGCGGCGGCTTCCTGCTCCACCACCAGCTTCTGCTGGCGCGCGGCGTCCCGCTGCTGGCCGGCCTCGTCGCGCTCGCGCAGGGCGGCGTCGCGCTCGGCCATCAGCTTGTCCATATCGGCGGCCACATGCTGTAAAAAGTCGTCTACGTCCTCCGCCCGATAGCCTTTGCGGGCCGACTCAAATTCCACTCTTCTCACTTCATCCGGTGTCATGGCAATGCCTCCGTGCCGGGCGCCGCGCAAGGGCTGCCCTGTATTGAGAACCTGTGTTCAAGGGTTCAAGGTTGGGTTGTTACCGCAAACCGGCTTCATCTTCAAAAACGCAGAGCACTGCGCGCTCTGCGTTCTGGCGGATGACAATACATCACCACAGCCCCGCCGCGCCGGGCAACGGGGCATGGCCTAGAAAAACACCCCGCTGCTCTCCAGTTCGTCCAAAATATCGCCCACAATATCCACGTTGTAGGGAGTAATTATGAAGGTGTTGTTGGCAACGCGCTTGATTTGCCCGTTGTTGGCATAGGCCACGCCGGACAAAAAGTCCACCAGGCGGCGGGAGACTTCCTTGTTGGTGGATTCAAGATTCAGCACCACGGTGCGCCGGGAATTCAAATGGTCGGCCACGGCGGAGGCGTCCTCGAAGCGTTCGGGCTTTACCAGCACCACCTGAAGCTGGGTGGTGGCGTTGATGTTCACCACTTTGTTGCGCTTTTCGGGCTCATATCCGTCATCCGCGCCGCCCTGGTAGCCGCCGCGTGAACCGATAAAATCCATCTCGCCGTCTTCAAAATCGTCTTCGTCATCCACACCCATGATGTCTCGGATTTTGCCAAACAGTCCCATAGTCTTACTCCTCTTGTCGTTAATAGCGGTGGCGCCGCCGGGATATCTCTCGCGTCCCATCGCAAAATCATGGGTAGCTGCGCGGGCCGAACAGCTCGGTGCCCACCCGTATCATGGTAGCGCCCTCCTCGATGGCAACCTCAAAATCCGAGGACATACCCATCGACAATACCTGAATACTATCATTATCCCTTTTTTGTGCCCGTATGTCAACAAACAGGCGGTACATTTGGGCAAAATAGGGCCGCACTTCCTCCGGCGGCAAAAAGGGCGGTATAGCCATCAGGCCCCGCAGGCGCACCGCCGGGCTTTGGGCGCACAGGCTGGCCAGGGCCATAACGCCCTCGCCATCTATGCCGGTTTTGCTCGCCTCATCGCCTATGTTCACCTCTATCAGCACGTCTAAAGGCCGGGGAAAGCCCGCCCAGGCTTTCTCTATGGCCCGCAGGGTGTCGGGCGAGGAAAGGCTTTGCAGCATGTCTATCTGCCCCGGCAGGAATTTTGCCTTATTGCGCTGAAGATGGCCGATGAGATGCGTTTTGTGGGGCAAACCTTGCAAGTAAGGGGCCTTTTCCAGCAATTCCTGCACGCGGTTTTCGCCAATAATGTCCACCCCGGCCTCGATGAGCGCGCGCACTTCCCCGGCGTTGCGGGTTTTGGTGACGCCCACAAGGCTCACCTCGCTAACGTCCCGCCCGGCGCGCGCCGCAGCCTCGGCCATGCGCCGGCGCACCCCGGCCACGCGCCGCGCTATTTCGTCATAAAATTTTTCTGTCATACAGCTCCACTCCTCCGGGGTCCACCACCACGGTGTCGTAAAGGCGCACCTCGTTCACGCCCGCCGCGTAGTCCTCGGGCACCAGCATATAGAATTCGTCCTCCACCAGAATTTCTATCCGGCGGAAGTAGACCATGTTGCCGAACTGCACATACACGCCCCGGTAGGTGCTCACGCTGCCGTCGCCGTTGTCCACGTCCATCAGGCGCAGGGCGTCTTTGTCTATGCGTATGCCCTTGCGCTCTCCGAATACGATGTTGGCGTCCTCAAGGCGCAGGGTGAGTATATCGGGGCTGAGGTATTCGCTGTAAAGCTCCACCAGGGCCAGGCCGCTCTCATCGTCCGCCTGCACTTTGCCCACCGTCATGGCCACGCTTGCGTCTCCCGCGCTGGGGAAGCTGAGGGACAGGCTCTTGTCCCCCTCCACAAAGCGCGCGGCCAGGCGGGATTCCACCACGGTGTAGAAGTACCACTTGTAGTCGGTGATGATGTGGCCCACCACCTCGCCGCCGTAGGTGCCGGGGTCGGCCTGCAGGGCCTCCAGCATCTCTGGCGGCGTCATTTCGGCGGCGCGCTCATAGCTCATTTGTATGCGGTCCAGCTTCGGGGATGGCGCAAAATAGCCGCCCTCGGGGGCCGCCACGGCCGAAAGCGCCTTTGCCTGGGCCTCGCACTCGGCCCGCAGCGCAATCAAATAGTCCACCCTGGCCTGAAAACCCTCGGCCTCCCCGGTGGATATCTGCATTTTGTTCGAGGCCAGGGTAATTTCGTTGCGCGCGCCGGAAAGGGCGGCGTACTCGCCGGCCTCCATGCCGCCCAACAGGTTGTACAAGCCGGCTTGCATCTGCCCCAGCAGCACTTCCATGTCTCCGCCGTCCACGGCGGTGCGCTGGGCCTCGCGCAGCAGTTCCAGTTCGGCGTCCACGGCGGCCAGGCGGTCCATGGCGTTCACGGCGGCCTCGCTCTCCATCACCAGGGCTACCTCGGCGCCGGGGGCCACGCGCTGGCCGGTGGGCACGGTGTAGAACAGCGGGCCTCCCCCGCCGTTTACCGGCACGCTGCTGAACACCACCTGACCCTTCACCGGCAGGGAGTCGGTCATGGTGTCCAGCATCACCACCTCGGTGCGCATGCGGGGCGCCAGGATGATGAACACCTGCACGGCCAGGTACACGATGGGCACCATCACCAAAAGCCACAAAAGCCAGCGGTATTTGCGCCAGCGCCGGCGCCAGGTGAGGGCCGGCAGCGGCGTTTCATCGTACAAAGGTTCTTCCAGCAGGGCTTCTTCCCGCAAAGCTTCCTCGGCCCGCGCGCCGCTTTCTTTTTCGCGCCGCGCGCCAAAGCCCTTGCGTTTTTGGGGCATGCCGCCGCCTCCCTTCTGCAGTATTGTTATTCTGAGCGAAGCGAAGAATCTTTGAGCCGGGTAGACATCATTCACATTCGAAGGGAAAGATTCTTCGCTTCACTCAGAATGACACAGGATTTTGACAATCGTCGCTTAATCATCCAAAAAATTTTCCACCAAGGCAATGGCCTTTTCCAGTGTTTCGGGCCGCCCGGCTTCCAGCCACTGTATCTCCGTCATGCGGCCGAACCAGGTGAGCTGCCGTTTGGCGTAGTGCCGGGTGGCCTGCTTGAGGCGCAGCACACAGTCGGCCAGGGTGGCGCTTTCCTCAAAGTAGGGGAAAAACTCCTTGTAGCCGATGGCCTGCGCCGCCGTGCGGTAGCTGCTCCGGTTCTCCCACACCTCGCGGGCTTCTTCTAAAAGGCCCTCGGCCATCATGGCGTCCACCCGGCGGTTGCAGGCGGCGTACAGCGTTACGCGGCTGGCATAGTTCAGCCCCATGCACAGCGTGCGGTAGGGCGGCGGCAGACGGCGGGAGTTCTTCTCTCTCTCGGTGGCCCGGCTGCCGGTGGCCATCACCTGTTCCAGCGCGCGCACAATGCGCTTTTTGTCGTTTTGGTGCAGCGCGGCCGCGCGGTCTGAATCCAGTGTTGCCAGGCGCGCGCGCAGCACGGCGGCGCCCTCCTCTTCCCATTTGCGGTACAGCGCGTCGCGCAGCGAGGTGTCTGGCTTTTCATCGCTGTAGCGTATGCCCTGCACCAGGCTGTGAATGTAAAGGCCCGTGCCGCCGCACACCACCGGCAGCTTACCCTTTGCCAAAATGCCGTCTATGGCTTCCTGGGCCTCCTTCAGCCAATCGGCCACGCTGTAGCTGGCGGTGGGCGGCACAACGCCCACCAGGTATTGCTCAACGCCTCCGGCCTGCTGCGGCGTAAGGGCCGCCGTACCAATCACGAGGCCTCTGTATACCTGCATGGAATCAGCCCCCACCAGCCGGCCCCCGAAGTGCCGGGCCAGAGCGAGAGCCAACGCGCTTTTGCCGGTGGCCGTGGGGCCGCACACCACCACAACGCGCTTGCTTCCATGTTCAGCCAAGGCGTCCAAATTGTTTCTCCAGTTCTCTGCGGGTTAGTTTCAGCACCACCGGCCGCCCGTGCGGGCAAAAGGGCGGTACTTCGCCTGAAAGAATAGCCCCGGCGAGGGCCAGAAGCTCCTCGGGCCGGCTGCGCGTTCCGCCTTTCACGGCGGCGCGGCAAGCCATGGAGTGCAGCACCCACTGCGTTTTGGCGTCGGTGCTGTCTTTGGCGTTGGCGGCCAGGCGCGCCGCCACCTCGGTAACCAGGCCCTCAATGTCGCCGCGCGGCACGTCGGCGGGCACGCCGCGCACCAGCACGGCCGCGCCGCCGAAGTCCTCAAGCTCAAGGCCGGCGGCCAAAAGGCTTTCGGTGTTTTGCAGCAAAGCGTCTTTTTCGGCGGCGGAGAGAGGTACGCTGACCGGGGCCAACAGTTGCTGGCTGCCGGCCTCCCCGCGTGAGGCGGCAATTTTCTCATACAGCAAACGCTCGTGGGCGGCGTGCTTGTCGATGAGGCACAGGGCCTCCCCCGCCTCGGCCACGACGTAGGTTTTGAAAAGTTCGCCCAGAACTCGCAGCGCCGGGGCCTCCGGTGCGCCCTCACCCGCCGCCAGGCTCTGTTGTTCCGGCGGCGGGGCGGCCTCGGCGGCGGCGGGGCCGGGGGAAAGTTCAGGGATGCGAGGGCCTCGCGCCGCCTCTTCGGGGCCGCCCGCCATCTCCTCCAAAGCCGAAATATCAACCGCAGGCGCGGGCGCGGCCTCGCGGGCCGTTTGGTACACGATGCTGCCCGTCTCGGAGGCCAGGCTGCCCGCCGCCAAAAGCCCGGCGGCCTGGGCGCTGCGGGCCAGCATACGCCCGGCGGCGTTCAGCTGGGCTATGCCGGGCCGCCGGCCGGCAAGGGGCGGCGGCCCGGCGGGCGCGGCGGCGCTTGTGTTCGGCGCTATGCTTGCGCCCGTCGCTGCAAAAGCATTGCCCTTGCCGCTTGCGGGCGCTTCCTCCGCGCCACCGGCGGCGCCGCCGGCCATACCGCCGAGGCTCAGCTCCCGGTACTGCCCGGCGGCGGCCAGCAAGGCGGCCTTCACGGCCCGGTACACCGCGTGGAAAACCTCCTGCTCATTGGCAAAGCGCACTTCGGTTTTGGCCGGGTGCACGTTCACGTCCACAAGGCCGGCGGGCATCTCGAGGAAAAGCACGGCGCCGGGAAAGCGGCCCTGCATGGCCATGCCCCGGTAGGCCTGCTCCAGGGCCGCCATCATGGTGCGGTTTTTCACAAAGCGCCCGCCCACAAAGAAGAACTGCATACCCCGGCTGGCGCGCCCGGCGGCGGGGCGGCTGGCCAGCCCATATACTCGGTACGGGCCCTCGGCCTCGTCCAGTTCCAGCAAGTCCCGCGCGAAGGCCGCGCCCAGCGTTTCCCATACGGCGCTTTTCAGCACGCCGTCGCCCGGCGTGGCGAACACGGGCTTGCCCTCCCGGCTGTAGCGGAAGGCCACCTCCGGGTGAGACAGGGCCATCCGCGTCACCGTCTCGGTGACAAAGGCGGCCTCGCTGGCGTCCTTTTTCAAAAATTTCATCCGGGCCGGGGTGTTGTAGAACAAATCCCGCACCTCCACGGTGGTGCCACGGGGGCGGGCGTCCGGCTGCGGGCAGGCCTCGGCGGCGCTGTACCGGCTGGCAAAGGCGTCGGCGTCGTGCTTGGTGAAAATTTGCACCCGGGCCACGCTTGCCGCCGAGGCCAGCGCCTCACCGCGAAAGCCCAGGGTTTCTATGGCCTCAAGGTCGGCGGCGCGGCGCACCTTGCTGGTGGCGTGGCGCACAAAGGCCAGGGGCAGGTCGGCGGCTTCGATGCCGCAGCCGTTGTCGGCCACGCGGATGAGTGCCACCCCGCCGCGCTCGATATCCACCGACACCTGCGAGGCTCCGGCGTCGATGGCGTTTTCGCACAGTTCCTTCACCACCGAGGCGGGGCGCTCCACCACCTCGCCGGCGGCGATAAGCTCGGCAACCTGCGGGTCTAAAAGCCGGATGGACATATGATACTCCTCAACTCTCGGCCAGAATGGCCCGCAGTTCGTACACCAGCTTCAGGGCTTCAAGGGGCGTCAGGGTTTCGGGGTCGGTCTGGCGCAGCTTTTCCATCACCTCGCCCGGCACGGCCACGTTTTGCATCTCGTCCAGGCTCTCGAAGTCCAGTTGGGTCACACGGTTGGCTCCGGCCTGCTTTTCCAGCACGCGCAGCACCTCCTTGGCCCGGCTTATCACGCTTTCGGGCAGGCCGGCCAGCTTGGCCACCTGTATGCCGTAGCTGTCGTCGGCGGCGCCGCGCACAATGCGGCGCAAAAAGGTGATGTCGTCTCCGCGTTTCTTTACCGCGATGTTGTAGTTCTTCACGCCGTCAAGGGAATTTTCCAGCTCCGTCAGCTCGTGGTAGTGCGTGGCGAACAGCGTTTTGCAGGCGGGGCCGCCGTCCTTCGAGGCCATGTGCTCCACCACGGCCTGGGCGATGCTCATGCCGTCGAAGGTGGAGGTGCCCCGGCCTATCTCGTCCAGTATCACAAGGCTTTTCGGCCCGGCGTCGCGCATTATTTCGGCCACTTCGTTCATCTCCACCAGAAAGGTCGAGCGCCCTTGGGCCAAATCATCGCTGGCGCCCACGCGGGTGAATACGGCGTCGCACACGCCCACGCGGCAGCGGGCCGCCGGCACAAAGCTGCCCGCCTGCGCCATGATGGCAATGAGGGCGGTTTGGCGCATATAGGTGGACTTGCCCGCCATGTTCGGCCCGGTGATGATTTGCATGCGGTAGTCTTCACAGTCGAGGTAGGCGTCGTTGGGCACAAAGGGCGTGCCGGGCAGCATTTTTTCCACCACGGCGTGGCGGCCCTCGCTGTACTCTATCACGTCGCCCTCGTCCACCTCGGGGCGCACATAGCGGTTCACCACAGCCGCCTGGGCAAAGCCGGCCAGCACGTCCAGCTTCGCCACGGCCGCGGCCGTGCGCTGAATGCGCGGCAATTCATCCGCCACCGCGCGCAGCAAACGCTCGAAAAGCTCGCGTTCCAGCACGGCCAGGCGCTCTCCCGCGCCCAAAATGCGGTTTTCTAGCTGCTTGAGTTCCTCGGTAATGTACCGCTCGCCGCCGGTGAGGGTCTGCTTGCGGATGAAATTCTCCGGCACCTGGCTTACGAAGGAACGGCTTACCTCTATATAATAGCCGAACACCTTGTTGAAACCTATTTTCAACGTTCGTATGCCCGTTTCTTCTTTCAGGCGCGCCTCAATGCCCGCCAGCAGGCCCTTGCCGCCGTGCATGGCCTCACGCAATTCGTCCACCTCGGGCGAATGGCCCGAGCGAATCACCCCGCCGTCGGAGAGTTTGGCCGGCAACTCGTCCGCCAGAGCGGCGCCAATCATGGCCCGCACGTCGTCCAGCGGGTCAATCTCGCTGTATACACGGCGCATCTCGTCGCTCTCAAAGGCCCTTGCGCGCTCTATCAGCAGGGGCAGGCGGGCGCAGGCGGCGGCGAGGGCCGCCACATCGCGCGGGGCGGCGTTGCCGTACACCACCCGCGTCATCAGGCGTTCCATGTCGAACACGCCGCTCAGCGCCTCGCATATTTCCAGCCGCGCCAGGTTGTCCTCCGCCAGTTCTTCCACGGCGGCCAGGCGGGCGTTGATATCCGCCGGGCGCATGAGGGGCTGCTGCAGCCAGGTGCGCACAAGGCGCTTGCCCATGGCGGTGCGGGTTTGGTCCAGCACCCACAAAAGGCTGCCCTTTTTCTCTCGGCCGCGCATGGTTTCGGTCAGTTCCAGGTTGGCCCTGGCCTCGGGCGAAAGATACATAAACTGCGCGCCGGCGTAAAGGCTGACGGCCTTGAACCGCTCGAGGCCCTTCTTCTGCGTCTCGGCCAGATAGCCCAGCAGCGCCCCCAAAGCGGCGTACTCGGGCGAGCCGGGCTCCAGCGCCGCGCCCCCCTCGCCGAACTGGGCCTCGACGCGCGCCTTGGCTCCCTCGTAGGCGAAGGCTTCGGCGTCCAGCAGCTCTACGGTGCAGGAAAGACGCTGCTTCATGAAATCAGTAATGGCCCTGTGCTGCAGCATCTCCTGCCCGAACAGCACCTCGGAAGGCGAAAAACGCGCCAATTGGGCGACGATGTCCTTATCAAGCCCCGCGCCTTCACAGCGGGTGGCCACGGCGCTGCCCGTGGAAACATCGGCAAAGCACAGGCCGGCGGCCTCGCCGCAAAGGCAGATGCTGGCGATGTAGTTGTTGCGCTCGTCGTCGAGGATGCTGGCCTCGATGACGGTGCCGGGCGTCACCACCCGCACCACCTCGCGCTCCACAAGGCCCTTGGCCAGGGCGGCGTCCTCGGTTTGCTCGCAAATAGCCACCTTGTAGCCTTTTTCTATCAGGCGGGCCACATAGGCCTCCACCGAGTGATGCGGCACGCCGCACATGGGCGCGCGCTCTTCCTGGCCGCACTCGCGCCCGGTGAGGGTGAGTTCCAGTTCCTTCGAGGCCAAAACGGCGTCGTCGAAGAACATTTCGTAAAAATCGCCCAGGCGGAACAACACTATCTTGTCTTTGTTTTGCTCTTTGATGCGCATATATTGCTGCATCATGGGGGAAAACTCCGCCGCCTTGGCCATGCCGCACCTCACCCCTAAAGTTTCTTCGCTTCGCCCTGAATAACACACGGCCTATCTACCCAGAAAACGAGCCCCGCATTGCGAAGCCCGCCTTTTGTACAACCTTAAACAAACGCAACATGGCTTCTTTCAGCCGCAGCCGGAACAGCCGGCGCAGCCCTCCGCCCCGCAAGCCTCGACCGGCTCTTCCACCAGCATGGGGTCGTCCCCGTCCACGGCGGCGGCCACAATGGCGTTGATGTGGTTCACCAGCGGCTTTATCTCCTGCTTGGCCTCGTTGTAGGCCAGCATGGTGGGCGCGGCCATAATGCCGGCATATAACTTGTTAATTTGCTCGTTCAGTTCGGCAATGCGCGCGTTGTCCCGCTCGTCCTTCTCCATTTCGTGGTTCAGTTCCAGGCGCGTGAGGTTGAACTGGCCAATCATGCCCTGCAGGCCCTCGTCCTCATCGTTCGCCTTGCGGGCGGCCGCCAGGCGCAGGTAACGTTCATCCTGCTGCATGGCGCAGGCCGCCTTTTTAAACTCTTTAATGGCATCCATGTCGTCCCGCTCCATTCCTCTGCAATATTGTTGTGCCCTATTCCCCAAAGCTATTTCACTGCTTTTACTGCCGCAAGCTGCCCTCCAGCATGGCGCCCTTCACTGCCTCCACGCGCAGGGGCACAAAACATCCCGCCAACGCCGCCGGGCCGGCAAAATCCACCAGCATGTTGTTGTCCAGCCTCGCCTGCATGCGGCCCGCCACGCGGCCCTCGCCTTCCACAAGGCCCGTGAAGGTTTTGCCCACCCATGGCGCGGCGATGGCCGCCACCTGCTCGTCCTGAATTTCCAGCAGGCGATGGATGCGCCGGGCCTTTTCCTTGTGGGGGGTCTCGTCCGGCTGTTCGGCGGCTTCGGTGCCGCTGCGCCGGGAATAAATAAAGGTGAAAAGCTGGGTGTAGCCCACCTCGCGCACCAGTTCCGCAGTTTTTTCAAAGTCTTCCTCGGTCTCTCCGGGGAAGCCCACCATCACGTCGGAGGAGAAGGTCATGCCGGGACACACGCTTTTGGCATAGCGGATAAGCCCGAGGTAATCCTCGGAGGTGTAGCGGCGGTTCATCTTGGCCAATATCTCGTTACTGCCGCTTTGCACCGGCAGGTGCAAGTGGCTGCAAAGCTTGTCGTTGGCGCAAATGGTGTCTATCATTTTGCGGGTGCAGTCCTTGGGGTGGCTGGTCATGAAGCGCAGCTTGTATTCCCCCGGCAGCCGGCACAGCCTGTCCAGCAAATCGCTGAAATCCACCTTTTCATCGTTGCCCTTGCCGTAGCTGTTCACGTTCTGCCCCAGCAGGGTTATTTCCTTGTAGCCGGCCTGCACCAGGCCGGCCAGCTCCTTTTCAATGTCGGCGGCCAGGCGGCTGCGCTCGGGCCCGCGCACATGGGGCACAATGCAGTAAGAACACAGGTTGTCGCAGCCGAACATGATGGGCAAAAAGGCTTTGAAGCCCGAAGTGCGCACCAGGGGCACCGCCTCGGTTATCTCCGTGCGCACGGTGGGCAGGCGCAACGCGCGCTTGCGGGTGGTCATCTTTTCCACCAGAATGTCCGGCAATTGGGGGGCGGCGTTGTCTCCCAGAACAAAATCCACGTAGGGGAAGCTCTCCCTCAGTTTATCAATGGTGGTTTTCTGCATGGCCATGCAGCCGCACAGGCCCAGCAGCACGCCGCCGCGCTCCTGCTTCAGGCCCTTCAGCGCCCCAATGTTGCCAAAAACCCGCTGCTCCGCGTGCTCGCGCACCGCGCAGGTGTTGAACAAAATCAAATCGGCAGCGTCGGGGCTTTCGGTCAGCTCGTAGCCAAGGTCCAGCAATACGCCCTTCAGCCGTTCTGAATCGTTTACGTTTTGCTGGCAGCCGAAACTGCGCACATAAGCCAGCGGTACCCTGCCGTAATGCCGGGCAACCACCTGGGCGGCATACTCGTTTCGGTTGTAAATTACACGTTCCAAACTGCACCCTTCCTCACACCTGGCTGCGTGCTTGCGTGGTTCGCAGTCTCTGTTTGCCTGTGCTAAAAGTATACACCATTTTGCCCATATAATCAAACCCCTTGAAAACGCGATTTTCAAGGCAGCAGGCTTTGCCTGCTGGGAGACTGTAGGCAAATGCGCATTACGCGCGGGACGTCCAGAGGCCGTCCCCTACAAAGGGCATTGCGTTGTTCTGTTTTGTAGGGGGCGGCGTCCTCGACGCCCCGTTCCTTGGGTTTGTCTGCAACCTGAATCGCCCGAAGGGCTATTCCCGCGCGTTTTCACGCGCGGCTTCAAGATCAACCATTTTATTGCCCGCCATACCAAAAATCAGCATTGGTTTTTTGTTGGTTTTTGCAAGGCGCCGGTGTAAATCACACCCGTTCTGCTATACTTAAAACAAGAAAGACATGACGGTGCAGGAGGGTATTTATTTTATGATAAAGCAACGACTGTGCGCGCTGCTGCTGAGCGCAATGCTGGCGCTGGGCGCCGGGCCGCTGGAAATACTGCGGGTGCAGGAAACGCCGGAGATACCGGATGTGCCGGAAATGCAGGAGTGGCAGGAAAGCCTGCCCGCCGAAACGGCAAGCGAAACCGACCTTGCGCCCGCCGCCCCCGATGATGAAGAAGAAATGCTCGAGGGGGCAATCGATTTGCCCGGTATGCCGGAGAGCTATACCCTCAGCAGCGCCCAGCTGGCGGAGAAGGCGGCCACCCGCGAGCACCGCGTGGCCGCCGAACTGGACGAACTGGAAGCCGGGAAGGACTATATCTCCGACGAAATTATCTTTCTGGCCGAGAGCGAAGCCGAGGCAGAGCAGATTGCCGCAGCCTACGGGGCCGAGTTGATCGTCTGGCAATATGGCGTGGGTACGGCACGCATTAAGCCGCAAAGCGGCCACACGGTACAAAGCTTGGTGGCGGCGGGCGCGCGGGAGGACGGCAACCTGCCGCCGGTGTCCCCCAATCATATCCTCACGGTGGACGCCCTACCAAACGACGCTTTTTTAAGCATGACCAGTTCAAACTACCAGTGGTTCCACGACGCAGTGGGCAGTCTTGAAGCTTGGGCCGTCACCAAGGGCGCCGGCGCGAAGGTTGCGGTGCTGGACACCGGCATTCAGGCGGGCCACCCGGAGTTCCGGGGGATTAATCTAGTGGCGGATTCCACCGCCATACAGTACGACAATTACGGCAGGCCCTATGCCTATTACCCGCCAGACGACGAAAACGGTCACGGCACGCATGTATCGGGCGCCATTGTGGCCGCGCACAACGCGGGCGGCGGCGCGGCGGGCATCGCGCCGGGTGTCAGCCTCCACGTTTCTATCCGGGTGTTCCAGGGCGAGGCCGCCGGCGGCGGGGCCCGCACCGACGAAACCATCGCCGGCATCAACCTGGCCTCGGGCAATAACTACTACAATGTGGACGTTATCAACATGAGCCTGGGCGGCCCGTCCTACAATGCCGCCTACCAAACGGCCTGCACCACGGCCCGGCGGAACGGCACGGCCATCTTCGCCTCCGCCGGCAACGACGGCGTGAGCAACAAAAACTACCCCGCCGCCTTCAACGACGTCATCTCGGTGGCCGCCACCCGGGAGGACGGCAGCCGCGCCGACTTCTCGAACTACGGCGCCACGGTGGACATTGCCTCCCCCGGCGTGCGCATCGTGTCCACCGTGCCCACCAGCCGCTACGAGGCAATGAACGGTACCTCGATGGCTTCGCCCATCGCCACCGGTGTGGGCGCGCTGGTGATGAGCATGAACCCCGGCATGACCCCGGCCCAGTTGGAAGCACACCTGGAACGCACGGCGGTGAAATCCCCGTCGTCCGGGGTGGGCGCGGGCGTCATCAACGTAAAGAACGCGCTCAACATCGCACCTAAAAAGCCCTCGGTTCTGGTACCCAACCCGCCCATCCTGCGCCCGCCCACGGGAGACGGCAGCTTCTGGACGGATACCGCCGCCTTCACCATTACCGGCGGCAGCGGGGACAGGTTTTTCTACACCACTACAGGAAAAAGCCCCGTGGTGGTGAACGGGAACCCCGCCCCCGGCACGCTGGCTTATAGCGGCCCTGTCACACTCTCCGGCAACGGCTCTCTCACCGTGAAGGCGGTGGCCGTAGGCTTTGCGGGCAAGGTGAGCGCCGTGGCCACCACAAAATTCAAGCTGCAAAAAAAGGTGACGTCGCTAACCATCGCCGGCCCGCAGGCGGTAAGCGCCGGCAAAAGCATCCAGCTTTCGGCTACCGTGCTGCCCGGCGATATCCTGAACAAAAAAGTGGGCTGGGCCGTGCTGAACAGGCCGGACGGCGTCAGCATCAGCTCAAACGGCAAGCTGACAACCAAAAGCAGCGCCCCCGCAGGGCCCGTAACGGTGCAAGTGATCACGCTGGACGGCAGCGCGGCCAGCGCCAGGCACACCGTCACCATACACACAGCAATCAGCGGGGTCGGCGTCACCTCGGGCAGCGTGGCGGCGGCGGGGCGCACTGTGAGCCTGACGGCCGCCGTGCAGCCCGCCGACTTCCCAAACCAAAAGGTGACTTGGGCCTTTGTCGGCGCGGTGGACCCCTCGGTGGCCAAACTGAACGCAACAACCGGCAAGCTCAGCATTTCCGCCGGGGCCAGCGGCAGCCTGCGGGTAAGGGCTACCTCCGTGGCGGGGGGCGTGGCTTCGCCGCCCCAAACCATCAACATCATCGCCGCCCCGGCAAACAGCGTTTCCATTGCCGAGGCAAGCAAAACGCTGACACTGTTCACCGCAGCGCCCGGCAACACCGCCACGGTGCAGGCCAGCGCCCACTACGGCACAAACCGTTACAGCACCGGGTATTTGGCCTGGAAGTCCAGCAACACGCGGGTGGCCACGGTGAATCAGAGCGGCCAGGTGACCGCCCTGGCCAAAGGCAAGGCCACCATCACCGCCACAGCGGCCGACGGCAGCGGAAAAAAAGCCACCTGCACGGTGAACGTGTACGACCCGGTGACGGCCATTACGCTGACACCCTCGACCGGCACGCTGGCGCTGGGCAAAACGCTGAAGCTAAAAGCCACCTTCGGCCCCGCCTCGGCTGGCGGCGCCAGCAATATGAGCTGGGTGGTTACCGGGGCGCAGGGCGGGATGAGCATGACAAAGGACGGACGCCTGACACTGCGGGAAGCCTCCCCCAGCGGTGTGCAAACGGTGCAGGTGCGCGCCCAATGGAAGCTGGGAAGCCGCACTGTTACCTCGAACACAGCCAGCATCACAGTGTACAACAATCCCGCCGCCAAGGTGGTGGTGAATACCCCTGCGCTGGAACTGTTCACCGTGAAGCCGATGTACGGCACAAAGGGCGCCACAGGTCAGGTGTCCGCTTCCGTGCAAAACCGGAACGGCACCACGGCCAACACCTGCCAAAACGTGCGGTGGACCTCCGGCAACACAAAGGTAGCCGCCGTAAACGAAGCAACCGGCGCCGTTACCGCCATTGGCCCGGGCACCGCCACGCTTACCGCCACAGCGCAGGACGGCACCGGCAAAAAGGCCACCTGCAAGGTGCGGGTAGATATACCCGTCTCCTCTGTCCAAATCTTTTCCTCAAGCCGCTCGATGACGGCGGACAACAACGACAGCGCGGGTTACGCCGCCAGCCTCAACGGCCGGGGCTACGCGCTTGCCTTCGGCAAAAGCCTGCAACTGCGGGTGAAATTCGGCACACTGCACGGCGAGCCCAGCAACAAGAAGGTGAACTGGAGCATTTACGGGCACAACATCAGTGCCTCTTACTACAATGCGAACCCCATAAAAATAAACGCCTCGGGCAAGCTGAGCGTCAGCTCGGCCTACTCCAAGGGCATCACCACCGTTGACAACGCCATGCCCTACGTGATTGTGCAGGCCGCCGCGGCCGACGGCAGCAACGTGGGCACCCGCATCATCATTAATCTCGCCTATCCTACGGCCAACTGGTTTTTGATGCACAACGGGTCTTTGCTTCCCTACGGTAGTGTGCCGAAAAGCCGCAGCTACTCCGGGCTTTCCCCCTACACACGCTTGCAGGATATTATTTTCCACGGCACCGGGCCGGCGGTGCCGGGCATAGCGGGCCGCTATTACCGTTCCGCAGCCAATTTCAGCGCCACCAGCAGCAACAGCAACGTGGTGCGCCCCGCCGGCCCCTTTTACGACGAAGGCAGCGGCTACCACTTCGTCGCGCTCACCGCCATACGCAGCGGCAGCGCCACCATCAAGGTGACGGCCAACGACGGCACCAACAAATCCTTCACCATCAAGGTGACGGTGCGCGTGAGCAGCAGCGGCACACAGTCGCAGACGGCCTTCGAGGGAAATGCCCCTCTGGCCATAGACCCCCACGCCGCCCCGCCCGGCCTAAACCCGGACGATGCCTGGGTGCAAACGGAGGACTTTGCCTTGCCCGAAGCGGCATAGAATCATTTAGAACCTGTATTCAGCACCTTTGCAAGGTACTGCCCTGTGAAAGACTTTTTGTTTTTCGCCACTTTCTCGGGCGTGCCCGTGGCCACCACCTCGCCCCCCGCGCTGCCGCCCTCGGGACCAAGGTCTATCAGGTAGTCGCACTGCTTTATCACATCGAGGTTGTGCTCAATGACAATCACCGTATTGCCGGCGTTCACCAGCTTGTTCAGCACCTTCAACAGCTTGCGCACGTCCTCGGCGTGCAGGCCGGTGGTGGGTTCGTCCAAGATGTACACGGTTTGGCCGGTTTCGCGCCGGGCCAGTTCCAGCGCCAGCTTCACCCGCTGGGCCTCGCCGCCCGAAAGCGTGGTGGCCGATTGCCCCAGCCGGATGTAGCCAAGGCCCACGTCTACCAGGGTCTTTATCTTGCGGTGTATCTTGGGCTGGTTCTCGAAGAACAGCATGGCCTCGTCGGCCGTCATTTCCAGCACGTCGCGGATGTTTTTGTCCTTGTAGCGCACCTCTAGGGTTTCGCGGTTGTAGCGCGCGCCCTTGCACACCTCGCAGGGCACGAACACGTCCGGCAAAAAGTGCATCTCTATCTTCAAAATGCCGTCGCCCTCGCAGGCCTCGCAGCGGCCGCCCTTCACGTTGAAGGAAAAGCGCCCCGGCCCGTAGCCGCGCATCTTGGCCTCCTGCGTTTGCGAAAACAGGGTGCGGATATCCGTGAACACGCCCGTATAAGTGGCGGGGTTCGAGCGCGGGGTGCGCCCGATGGGGCTTTGGTCGATGCCGATGACCTTGTCTACCCATTCTTCGCCCAGAATATTTTTGTGGGCGCCGGGCTGGCTGCGGGCGCCGTTTAAATCCGCCGCCAGGCGCTTGTAGAGTATCTCGTTCACAAGGCTTGATTTGCCGCTGCCGGATATGCCGGTGACGGCGGTCATCACGCCGAGGGGGAACTTGACCGTGAGGTCTTTGAGGTTGTTCTGGCTGGCGCCCTGCACGGTGAGGTATTTGCCGTTGCCGCCCCGGCGCGTTTCGGGCACCTTTATCTGCTTCTTGCCCGAGAGATACTGCCCCGTGATGCTGCGCGGCTCGGCCTCAATGTCGGCCACGGTGCCGCAGGCCACCAGTTCTCCCCCGTGAATGCCGGCCTTGGGGCCGATGTCCACCACAAAGTCGGCGGCGCGGATGGTCTCCTCGTCGTGCTCCACCACAATAAGGGTGTTGCCGAGGTCTCGCAGGCGCTTGAGCGTGGCGATGAGCTTATCATTGTCGCGCTGGTGCAGGCCGATGGAGGGCTCGTCCAGCACATAGAGCACGCCGGTGAGGGCGCTGCCTATCTGAGTGGCCAGCCGGATGCGCTGGCTCTCCCCGCCCGAGAGCGTGGCCGCCCCGCGCGCGAGCGTGAGGTAACCGAGGCCCACCGAATGCAAAAAGCCCAGCCGCTCGTCTATCTCCTTCAGCACCGCGCCGGCAATCAGGCGCTCGCGCTCATTCAGCTCCAGCGTGCGGAAGAATTCCAGCTCCTCCACCACGCTGCCTTCCGTCACCTGGCTGATGTTGCGCCCGCCCACGGTGACGGCGAGGGAGGCGGGCTTGAGGCGCTGGCCGTGGCAGTCGGGGCACTCCACGCCGCTCATCACCAGGGCAATTTCCTCCTTCATCCACTCGCTGCTTGTCTCGCGGAAGCGCCGCTCGAGGTTCGGGATAACGCCCTCGAAGTCGGTGACATAGCTGCCGGAACCGAATTCGTTTTCCCGGCGCATGTGCAGCTTTTCGCCGCCGGTGCCGTAAAGGATGGCGTTTACGGCCTCGTCGCTCATGTCGCGAATCTTCGTGTCCAGCGTGAAACCGTAGCGTTTGCCAAGGCCAAGGTAGTACATCTCGCTCATCGAGCCCTCGGCGTAGTACCAGCCGCTGGCCTTCACGGCCTTTTCGCGGATGGAGAGGTTGCGGTTCGGCAGCACGAGGGCGGGGTCCACCTTCATGAAGGTGCCCAGGCCCGAGCAGGTTTCGCAGGCGCCGAAGGGGTTGTTGAAGCTGAACATCCGGGGGGACATTTCGTCGATGGTGGTGCCGTGCTCGGGGCAGGCGTAGCTTTGGCTGAACTGCATATCCCGCCCGCCGTCCTCGTCCATTACGCTGATGGTGACGCTGCTGCCGGTGAGGCCGATGGCCGTCTCGATGGAATCGGCCAGGCGGCTGCGCACCTCGGCGTTTTTTATCAGGCGATCCACCACAATGTCCACCGAGTGCTTCTTGTTTTTTTCCAGCGGAATATCTTCTTCAAGGTCGTAGACTTCGCCGTCCACCCGCACGCGGGCATAGCCGCCGCGCCGCGCCGCCTCAAACTCCTTCTGCTGGGTGCCTTTGCGCAGGCGCACCACCGGCGCCAGCACCATGAAGCGCGTACCCTCGGGCAGCTCCATCACGCTGTCCACCATTTGATCCACCGTTTGCTGGCTGATGACGCGCCCGCACACCGGGCAATGGGGTATGCCGATGCGCGCGTACAAAAGGCGCAGGTAGTCGTACACCTCGGTGACGGTGCCCACCGTGGAGCGCGGGTTTTTGCTGGTGGTGCGCTGGTCTATGGAGATGGCCGGGGACAGGCCCTGAATGTCGTCCACGTCGGGTTTTTCCATCTGCCCCAGGAACATGCGGGCATAGCTGGAAAGGCTCTCCACATAGCGGCGCTGGCCGTCGGCGTAAATGGTGTCGAAGGCCAGCGAGCTTTTGCCGCTGCCGGAAAGGCCCGTCATCACCACCAGCTTGTCTCTGGGGATAGTGACGTCGATGTTTTTCAGGTTATGCTCCCGCGCGCCGCGGATGATGATTTTGTCGTTAGCCATGTTTCCTCTCGCCCCGGTTTTCACCGGGTTTTGCTTTAATTCTTGATGCGACTGCTGCGACGGATTCTTTCTTGCTTATGTGAATGGCGGCGGCCAGATGCGCGAGGTAGAGCGCCACCGGGAAGGGCACGATAATGTCCAGCCAGTAGAACAGGCCCCGCCGCGCCACCGGGACGAACCCGGCTATTTCCGCCGGCACGTCCAGCAGCCGGGCGCTGATGCTCTCACCCTCGCCGATGAGGAAGTAAACCGTGCCGTGCGTGGATATTTCGCTCTCGGCGGGCAGCGTCAGCGTGCCGCCGGGGCGCTCGAGGCGGCTGAGGCAGTAGCTCTTGCTGCGCTCGGTGAGGGGGCTGCCGTCCTCGGCGGTGAAGATGAGCTTCGAGGGCCGGCTGACGATTTCCACCACGCCGGGCAAAGGCCCTTCGCCGGTTTCGATGGTGTAGGCGTAGCTGCCGTCGGGCTGATGGCGCAGGGCCTTGCTGCCCAGCAAATGGCGAATGTTGCCGCTGGCGGCCAGCAGCACCGCCAGGCTGAGCGCCACCGCCGCGAACCACAGCCGCAGCCGCGCCGGGCTTATGCCCCGCCGCCACAGGCGCTCGGCATAGCCCGCCCAAAAGCCCACGCCCTGCCGTGCCGCATAGCGCAGGCATTGCACCAGTTGCGCCGCCAGCTGCGCCACCGCCGCCGCGCACACCAGCGCCGCCAGGGCCACAATAAAGTCCATCTGTTTTCTTTGTCCCTTCTATTTCCAGGCAAACGATAACCTGTTAAACATTCTGTCATCCCTCTCCAAAGGCCGGTGGCTCCTCCCCCGGCAGGCGGGCGGCGTTGTGGCCGCGCGTGCGGCCGCGGTAGGGGCCTTTGTCCTTGGCCATTTCCCCGGTAATCGGCTCGCCCCTGCGCAGTTTCTCTATGCGGTCGCGCAAAAAGGCCGCGTGCTCAAATTCCAGCAGCTTGGCCGCCTCCTTCATCTCGCGCGTAAGGCGGGCGATAAGCTGCTCCCGCTCGCCCTTGCTGATGCGCTTGCCGCGCGGGCCGTCGTCTACGTTTTTGGAAATTTCCAGAATGCCGGCTATCTGCTTGACGATGGTTTTAGGCACGATGCCGTGCCGCGCGTTGTATTCCTGCTGAATGGCACGGCGGCGGTCGGTTTCCAGAATGGCGTTCTCCATGCTGGGGGTCAGGCTGTCGGCGTACATCATCACCACGCCGTCGGCGTTGCGGGCCGCGCGGCCAATGGTTTGCACAAGGCTGGTTTCGCTGCGCAGAAAACCCTCCTTGTCCGCGTCCAGTATGGCCACAAGCGACACCTCGGGCAAATCCAGCCCTTCACGCAGCAGGTTGATGCCCACAATCACGTCGATGTCGCCGCTGCGCAAATCGCGGATAAGCTCCATGCGCTCGAAGGTGTCCACCTCGTGGTGCATGTACTTCACCTTCACGCCGTGCTCGTCCAAAAAGTCGGTGAGATCCTCGGCCATCTTCTTGGTGAGGGTGGTCACCAGCACACGCTCCTTGCGCTCAACGCGCAGATTTATTTCGCTCAGCAAGTCGTCTATCTGCCCCTCCACAGGCTTCACCAATACCTGCGGGTCCACAAGGCCCGTGGGCCGGATAACCTGCTCCACCACCTGGGCGCTGTGCTCCCGCTCGTACTGCGCCGGCGTGGCGCTCACAAACACCACCTGGTTTACCTTATCCCAAAATTCCCCGTCCCGCAGGGGGCGGTTGTCGAAGGCCGAGGGCAGGCGGAAGCCGAACTCCACAAGGTTCTCCTTGCGGGCGCGGTCGCCCCCGTACATGGCCCGAAGCTGGGGCAGCATCACATGGCTCTCGTCCACGAACAACAGCCAGTCCTCGGGGTAATAATCCAGCAAAGTGGTGGGAATGGCGCCCTCCGGCCGGCCGGAGAGCACGCGGCTGTAGTTCTCTATGCCTTTGCAGGTGCCCACCTCGGCCAGCATCTCCATGTCGTAGCGGGTGCGCTGGGCGATGCGCTGGGCCTCTATAAGCTTGCCTTCCTGTGTGAAGGCGCGCACTTGGGCGTCCATCTCGGCGGTGATGTCGGCCAGGCCGCGCCGCAGCTTGTCCGGCGTGATGATGTAGTGGCTGGCCGGAAAGATGGCCACATGGGCCAAGTCGCGCACGCGCTCGCCGGTGAGCGGGATAATTTCGCTGATGCGCTCCACTTCGTCGCCGAAAAGCTCCACCCGGTAGGCGGTTTCGTCGGTGTAGGCGGGGTGAATCTCCACAATGTCCCCCTTCACGCGGAACTTGTTGCGGATGAAGTTGAGGTCGTTGCGCTCGTATTGCAGCGCCACCAGCTTGGCCAGCAGTTCACCCCGGGGCATGTGTATGCCGGGCCGCAGGGAGATAACGCTCTGGCGGTAGTCGATGGGGTCGCCCAGCGAATAGATGCAGCTCACCGAGGCCACGATGATGACGTCACGCCGCTCGGAGAGCGCCGAGGTGGCGCTGTGGCGCAGGCGGTCTATCTCATCGTTGATGTCGCTGTCCTTCTCGATATATGTGTCGGTGGAGGGGATGTAGGCCTCGGGCTGGTAGTAATCGTAATAGCTCACGAAATATTCCACGGCGTTCTCGGGGAACAGCGCGCGGAACTCGGTGCACAACTGGGCGGCAAGAGTCTTGTTGTGGGCCAACACCAATGTGGGGCGGTTCACCTTCGCAATCACGTTCGCCATGGTGAAGGTTTTGCCGCTGCCGGTAACGCCCAGCAGCGTTTGGGCGCGGTGGCCCTCGGCCAGGCCCCGGCTCAGCGCCTCAATGGCCTGGGGCTGGTCTCCGGTGGGCAGATAATCGGACACTAGCTTAAATTTATCCATCGTTTTACCTATTGTTTTGCCCATGCCGCCGGGCACATCCGCGCGGCGCCGCAAAAACGCCGAAATCATTGCGAAATCTTATTGTAGCACAAAATGTGGGAATTTTCATGAAATTTTCCGACATCCCGCCCTCGCCCCGCGTTTGCCGCGCAGCCGCCCGCCAATGCGCCGCAATACCACAATCGCTTGTATCTTGCCCGCGTGTTACTACCTCTAGTTGTTATTGACTATAGCATATACAGGGGCGGCTGTAAAGGATATTTTATACTACTCTCTGATTGAAATGGCAAAAAGCTGGGCGAGGGATTTTTTCTCCTCGCAAGGCGGAGGAGGGAGGAATACTTTGTGTATTCCGACCGACGAGAACGCGGCGAGGGGGAAAAAGACCCGCTCAGATTTTAGTCAGAGAGTAGTATTACATTGTCATTCCGAGCGAAGCGAAGAATCAATCTTTTCGAGCACCGGACCCTTCGCAACGCTCAGGGTGACAAAGCAAATTTTATATTTTAAGTACAACCGCTTTACTCTTTGCCAAAAGCACTGCTCCGGGTATATAATGAACCTGCGCGGAAGCGAATCGCACGGACGCGTTCACGTCATCATCATTGGGAGGGCGAAAAGATGCCTTGTGAAGCAAAAATGACTCTGACCGACGCGATAAAGGTGCGCTGTTCCCGCAGGAAGTACGTCCCCGCGCCGCTGGATGCCTCGGCCGCGGCGGAATTGCAGGCGGCCATCGCCGAATACCGCGGCAAGGAGGCATTGGACATCCGCCTTGTCACGGGCAACGGGGAAGCCTTCGCGGGCTTTCGCAAAAGCTACGGCATGTTTTCCGGCGTGCGGAACTATCTCGGCCTCATAGGGAAGCCCGGCGATTCTTTATATGCGGAGAAGCTGGGCTACTACGGCGAGCTGCTTGTGCTGCGCGCCACCGCGCTGAGGCTGGGCACCTGCTGGGTGGGCGGCACCTTCTATGCCAAGGCCTGCCCCTTTAACCTCGCCGCGGGCGAAAGCGTTATCTGCGTCATCGCCGTGGGCCGCGCGGCGGAGGGAATGAGCTTCAAGGAGAAATTCATCCGCAACATGACGCACCGCAAAAGCAAAACCGTCGAACAAATGTACACCTCAAGCGAGCCTGCGCCCGACTGGTTTTTGGCGGGCATGGAGGCGGTGCGGCTGGCGCCTTCCGCCGTGAACAGGCAACCGGTGATGTTCACATACGCAAACGGCGCTGTCACCGCTTCGGTGAAAGACGCCGAGGGCATGGCCTACGCCCTCGACCTTGGCATCGCGAAACTGCATTTTGAGCTGGGCGCCGGCGGCGGAACCTGGGCTTTTGGCAACGGTGCGGAATTCAGCAGGCAGCAGGAGTAAGAATATCAGCAAGAGGGGCTGTTGCAAAACACCATGCAACAGCCCCTCTTGTCTTCGCGGCCGAGGACGGCCGCCCCACCACACGGGGACGCATAAAACTTCCCTTGTCATTCTGAGCGAAGCGAAGAGTCTTAAAGCTTCCTGCAAACAGCAAGCCAAAGATTCTTCGTCGCTTCGCTCCTCAGAATGACAAGTAAATTTTAGATTTTAGGCGATGCTACGACGCTGTATCATTCACTTTGCGTGTTGACTTAATTACTTGGATTAATTGCGCCCCCAGCCCCGCGCAGATGATGCTTTGCGCGGCAAAAAGCCCCGCCTGCGCGGCCAGCAGCAGTTTTGCCCGCAAGTCTATGTGGCGCGGGCGCAGCAGCAGCCATTCCTTCGCGTACTCCCACTGTGCCTGCGCCAGCCTGGCCCAAAAGCCAAAGTCTGAAAATCGGGTGGGAATGAAGGTCGGGGGCAGGGCTTCCAGCAAGGCGGGCAGGGCCAGCGCAAACAACAGCAACGCAGCGAAGGCCAGCGGCCAAGCCTTGCCGCTGCCGGGCAGGGCCTTCGCCAGCCGCCGCAGCAGCATAACCAGAAGGACAAGCCCCATCACCGCCACCGGCAATGCAGCCAGAAAACCCGCGAGGGACGCCATGCCCGGCCCGTCCACCAGCGTGCTTGGCTCGCCCAGGCCCGAGGCGCGCGCAAAGCCCAGCGCGGCGGCGCGCGCCTCGCCGTCTGGCCTGCCCGCAAGTTCAACGGCCTGCCAGCCGCCTGCAAAAGCAGCCTCACCCACACCGGCCATCACCAGCCAATCATCCTCGCGAAAAACGCCCCGCACCGTGTAACTTCGCTCACCAATGGCCATCGCGCTGCCCAGCACGTCCTCGCCGCCCCAAAGCTGCCAGGCCAGGGCGCTTGAGACGCAGCACCCTGCCTCGTCCAGCGGGCCGGGCGCGCCGCCCCGCGCAAAATCGGCGGGCCATACCAGCGCCGCCTCGCCGGAAAACCAAAGGCAGCGCGCGAATGCCTTGTGCAAGCCCTGTGTTTCCACGCCCTCTTGCTCCGCCCAAAACGTGGGCCAAAAAGCCGCCGCCTCGCCCTGCTCCGCAGCCTGTTTGCGGGCTTGCGTGGCGGCGGCGTGAGATATGGGGGTATCGTAGCGCAAGGAAACGGCGGGGTACGCGGCGGCCAGCCAGTTCACATTTACCAAGCCCGCATAAACAAGCAGCGCCCAGCCCAGCCACAGCACCGCGCCGATAAGGCGCTTTTTTGCCGGGCGAGAAATCCCTTCCCCTAAAACCGCTACCGTCCCCCGCCTCATGCCTGCCGCACCCGCACCTTGTCGCCGTCGGCCAAAGGCTTTGAGGCCCAGCTAATCACGCGCATCCCGCCGAATATCGCCCCCTCAACCGCCGCCACGGAGGCATCGTGGGCCAGCAGCGTCACCGGCACCTGCCGCACCACGTTTTCGGTGCCCAGCACGCCGCTGCGCTCCTCCATCACATACACGAAGTAGCCCTCCGGCCCCTGCCCGAGGGCGGACAGCGGCACACAGCTTTGGTAGTTCTGGCGGCTGAGCACCGCCGCCAGTTGCACGGCCTCGCCCTGCTTCCACTCCCCTTCGGGCAGGCGCACCCGAACGCGGGCCATGCCCTCGACGCTTGGCTCGGACACGGACAGCAGCACGCCCGTGCTTTGGTTTGCCATGCCGTAATAACTCTGCGAGGTGAAAACGTCCACCTGCGCGCCGCTTGCCAGCTTGGCTGCGTCTTGCCGGGGAATGTCGGCAGTGGCGATGAAGCCGCCCTGGGTGCCCGCGATGAGGGCCACGGGCGCCTCGCCGGTCACGGCCCCGGCCTCCGCCACTTCTAACACAATGCCGTCGGCCACGGCGTTCAGCGTGCCGTCCCGCACGGCGTCGTAGGCGGCAATGGCGGCCAGCTGCTTTGCGATGTCCAGCCGCAGGGCTTCGGCGTCCAGCGCGTTTTGCGCGGCGGCGTCCTCCGCGCCCCGCCGGGCCTCAGTGTCTCCCATCTGCGCGGAACCCAGGTTCAGCCGCGCCGTTTCCACGGCCCTTGCCGCGCCCTGCAGGGCCGTGTCCGCGTCGCGCACGGCGTTGTCCAGCGCGGTCTGCGCGGCGGCCACGTTCGCCTCGGCGGCGGCAATGTCCGCCGGGCTGGGGCCGGCGGGCGCCGGCGGCGCGCTGTCATCGGGCGCGTCCGGCGCGGCGGGGTCGCTGCCGGCCGGGGGCGGGGCGGCGGCCGCGCTTTTGCGCAGGGCGTCCAGCGCGCTTTTGGCTTCGTCCAGCGCCGTTTGGGCGGCGGCCACGGCGGCGCTGCCCGCCGTCTGGGTGTTGGTATAGTCCTGCTCGGCCCAGGCCAGGGCGTTTTGCGCGGCCACAAGGCCGCTGCCGTCGTAGGCTTCGCCGCGTTCCAGTTTTTGCAGGTTCAGTTCCATGTCCTCAAGGGCAAGCCGCGCCCGCTCGCGGCCTTCGGCCACCTCGTCGGCGTCCAGCACCGCCACAACATCCCCGGCTTTCACGGCCTGCCCCGGCGCCACCGGCACTTCTTGTATGGTAAGGCCCGCCGGCGCATCGACGGGAAGCGAAGCCGCAGCCTGCACCGTACCGTTTGCCGAAACGTATTCTATCACCTCACCGGGGTAGGGCGCCACGGCGTCCACCTTCGCCAGGGTTGCGCCCGCCGCGCCGCGCGCCACCAGCGTGAACACCAGCACCAACGCCATGAACTTGAGGATGTTGCCAAACGCTTTTTGCTGCGAGGCGTCTTGAAATTGCGGCATTCGGGGCAGCCACGCGCGCCGGGGCTTTGGCAAACGGCCCCCGGCCTCCCTTTTCATCAGCGCCTCCCGCGGCACTTCGGACACCGCCGTGTAGATAGCGTCGACAATGTCATCGGCTTTTTTGTACGGTTTTCGCATCATGCGCACCTTTCTACTCCTTCACCCCGGCGGCCTGTATGCCGAGCTCAAGGTATTTCTGCCCGAACATGAATATGAGGGCGGCGGGGGCCAGCATCATCAGGCTGGCCACCATGGCAAGGCCCAGGCGGCCGGCGGCAATTTCCGGCAGATACAAGGACAGCGGCCACAGGCTCTTCGTCTTCAAAAAGGTCATAGGCTGCTCGATGGCGTTCCAGCACTCAATGAAGCCCAGCACCAGCGCGGACAAAATGCCCGGCACCCCCAGCGGCAGCCCCACGCGCAGGAAGGTGGCAAAGCGCCCTGCGCCGTCGATGGCGGCGGCTTCCAGCATGGCGCGTGGCACGGCGTCGAAGCCCTTCGCCATAATGAACACCGGGAAGGCGGAGAAGGCAAAGGGCAGCGTCACGGCCCAAATGCTGTCCATCATGCCAAGGTTATTCGCCACGAGGTAGTTGGGCACCATCGTCACCTGAAAGGGCATCAGCATCAGCACGATGTAGAGGCTGAACAGCAGGCTGCGGCCCTTGAAGCGCAGGCGCGAGAGCGCCCAGGCCGCCGGCGCGCCCACCAAAAGCTGCCCGGCCACCGAGGGCAGCACCAGCGCAAAGCTGTTCCAGAACATCACAAAAAACTGCGGGGTGTCCAGCAGCAGCTCCGCCATGGGGGCCAGCGTGGGCCACGAGGGCAGCAGGGGCCAGCTTGCCATGCCCTCGCGCCCGGCCAGCACCGGGCCTACGGTCGCCGTCAGCTCGTCCAGCGGCATCAGCGAGGCCGTAAGCATGAACCACAGCGCCCACCACACCGGCAGCGCGGCGCACAGCAGCACCAGAAAGGCAGGGAACTTGCTTCGCTTTTTTGACTCACTATTTTGCATATTCGTCCCTTTGGTTGTCATTCTGAGCGAAGCGAAGAATCTTTGAGTCGGATGAGCGCCATCAGTACACAGGGCAAGATTCTTCGCTTCGCTCAGAATGAAAATCTTTATTCCTCCGTGCCCTTCAAAAACCTCTGCATCATCAAAATAAGGCCCGCCAGCACCGCGGCCAGCATCACGGCGGCGGCGCACAGGCGGCTGATGTCGAGATTCAAAAACCAGTTGTTGAACAAATGCTGTAACAGGTAAATGCTCTCGTGCGGGTAGGGCCCGGCCACAAGGTAAGCCTCGCGGAACACCTTGAAGCTGTTCAGCAGCGAAAGAATGGCAGCCAGCCCCAGCGTGGGCAGCAGGCAAGGCAAAGTGATGCGCCTGAAGCACTGCCACGCGCCCGCGCCGTCCACCCGGGCGGCCTCGTACAGGCTTTGGGATATGGCGTCCAGCCCGGCAAGCCACAGCACCATGTTGTAGCCCGCGTTTTTCCACACATAGGTGCCCACCAGCACCCAAAAGGCCGCCGAACTGCCCATGAAATCCACCGGTCGTGCGCCGAAGGCGGCCAGCGCGGCGTTCACCAGCCCGCTTTGGTGAAAGAGCACCTGCCACAGCAGCACCAGGCTTGCCACCGGCACGGCCATGGGCAGCAGATAGCTGGTTTTGTAAATTCTGCCGTGGGGCCGCACGGCCCGCAGCAGCAGGGCCAGCACAAGGCTTGCGCCCAGCAAAAGCGGAATGCACACGCCGATGAATTTGGCCGTATTGCCCGCGGCCAGCTGAAACGCGCTGTTGCCCACTACGGAGGCATAGCCCTCCGCGCCGATAAAGCCCTGCCCGCGCGCGTCGTAAAAGCTGCGGCGCACCGTGTCCGCAAAGGGCACGAGGAAAAACACGCCCAGCCCCAAGAGGCTTGGCAGCAGAAACAGCAGCGCGGCCAGGCCCTCGCGGGCTGCAACCGGCCTGACCCGCCGGGCTTTCCCCGGCAGGATGGCCGGCTTGGCAAGGCGATGGCTGCCGGCATACGCTTTCCGTTTCTGCACGTCACTCTCCTTACTGCCTTTCGGCAAAGTAAATTTCCGTATCCCGCTTCACGGCGGCCACGGCCCCGTCCAAATCGCTGAGGCCGCCATACAGCAGCTTGGCCTGCGCGTACAGCTTATCGCGCAGCACGCTGTCGGTGAGAGCGGGGTTTTCCAGCTTTCCAATAAGCCCCTCGATGTCCAGCTCTTCCACGTTGGGGAAGGGCGGCATGTCCGTTTCCAGCAGGGATTCCTGATACCTCATCACCAGGTGCTGTTTCTCCACGCCGGCGCGCACCAAAAATCCCGGTGTATATAGGGCGCCGGTGTTTTCTTCGGTCTGGCATTCCAGCAGGGTTTTCACAAACTGCCGGCCCCCTTCTTCGTTGGCCGCCCCGGCGGGCACGCCCGCCGCGCACATGGGCACAAAGGCATTGCCCGGCACAGGCACAATCACAGGCTGCGGGCCGGAACGGTTATAGCCATAAATCAACGCGTCCACATACCCATACAAAATTGATACTGCGGCGCTGCTGCGCCCTTCCCGGCCGCCTTCGTAATAAGTGAGGCTGGGTTCCATCGGCATGGGGCCAAAACTTGAACCTGTGACAATAGCGCCGCCCTCCCCGTATATCGGGCAGAACTCCTGCCGGCCCAGGCCCTGGCCGTCCACGGCGGCCTTGCTCACGGCGAGGAACTCCCTCAGCGCCGCTTCGTCCAGGCTCTCGCCGCCCGGAAAAACGCGGTGGGACGCGGCGGCGTACAGCGTATCGAACACATGGCGGTAGCCGCCAAAGTAAACTTCATCTGGCCGCGAAATAAGCTCCTCAAGCTGCGTGAAGGTCTTTATCTCGGCGATGTCGATGTTCGAGCGGCCGGGCGCTTGCAGCATGCCCACCGGCCTGAACAGGGCCGGGTAGGCGTATGGCACGCCGCCCACGGTGTAGCTTTTCAGCACGTTCTCATAGTATTCGCCCTCGTTGATAATGCCCGACAAATCCGTCAGCATGCCCTGCCTTATCATGCTCCGCACCGGCAGCTCGTCCAGTATCAGCACGTCGGGCATGTCGCCGGCCAGCATTTGCGCGTTCAGGGCGCGGATGATGTCCTCCGTCGTCTGCCCGCCCTCTGCGCTGCGGCCCACCTCCACCAGCACCTCGCAGTTCGGGTGGGCCTGCGCGTAAATGGACACCGCCAGCTTGAGGAAGGTGTTGTCCTCCATCGTCCAGATGTAAAGGCCCTCGGCGCTGGCCAGCGGGGCGTTTTCGTCGAAGGCATAGCGGTAAAGCTTAGAGGCCAGCCCCGCCCCGCCGCGCCCCAGCAGCCAAAAGCTGCCGTCCTCGGCGGCTGCAAGCTGCATGCGGCGGAAGGAACTGTCGGCGAAGGCGTAGGCGCGCCCCGCTACCACGTTTTGCAAATAGCTGCCGCCCACCGCCATTTTCCATATGCCCTCCACATTCACAAAATTGAGGGCCTCATCAGCTGAAATATCCCCGCAGAACATCAAATCCTCTTGCAGCGCGTCCATTTGCTGCCCGTTTTCCTCCCGGCCGGTGGCGGCGTCGAACACGTGCAAGCGCCTGCCGGAAAGGCTCAGCGCGTATATTTTGCCGCCCCGGTAGGCCGTGAAGGACGAATAAAAGCCGGAGGATTGGATGCTGTTTAGCTGTGCGCCGGCGGCGTCGAAGCGCAGCCACTCCATCTGCTGGCCTACCACAATCTCCATTAAAAGGGTGCCGTCGCCGCCCACGTGCAGGCCCGTCACGCTGGGGGAATTGCCGCCGCCAAAGGCCGTCACGGCCACTTCGGCCACTTGGCCGTTCTCCACGCGGTACAGGTGGCTGCCGCCATCCACATTTGGCACTCCATCCGCAGCCGGGGCGTAAAGGGCCACCCACCAAACGCCGGCATCGTCCACGGCGTAGGTTCTCATATGCTCCGGGTAGTCATCGAGGAAGGCGGCCTCACTCATCCGGAATAGCTCTTCCCACACAGTGCCGTCCGCGCTGGCGCAGGCTATGGGCGGGCGGCCCTCCTCGTAGCCTATGGCCAAAATGCGACCGTCGGCCATTTTCCGGATGCTGTGAATATTGGCCGCTGCAAGCTGCGGCGGCGTCGCGTCCACCTGCACATATTTGCCCGTTTGGGCGGCGGCGTTGGCTCCGCTTTGCGCCGCGCTTCCCGCCTGCACGGGAACGCCGCTCGCGCCGTTTTCGTTCGCACAGCCCGCCGGCAGCAGGGCCAGGCAAATTATGGAAGCAAAAATTCTTAATATCGTCTTTTTCATCGTCAAGGTTGACCCCCTTCGCGTTTCATACTATCCTACTGGTAGATAGTATAACCCGCCAAACCTGAATTTATCCTGAACGCTTTGGGGGCAAAACGATGAAAATACTTCTGGTGGAAGACGATGCCGCGCTGCGGCGGAACATCGCGCAAATGCTGCAAAGCGAGGGGCACGAGACGATTGGGTGCGGCAGCGGCGAGGAAGGGCTGTATTATGCCGCCCAGAACGCCTGCGACCTTGTGGTGCTGGACCGTATGCTGCCGGATATGGACGGCCTGACCCTGCTGAAAAAGGCGCGGCGGGCCGGGGTGGCCGCGCCCGTGCTGATGCTGACCGCCATGAACGCCGTGGGCGACCGCGTGGATGGCCTGGACGCCGGGGCGGACGACTATTTGAGCAAGCCCTTCGATATGCGGGAGCTGCTGGCCCGCGTGCGCGCCCTGGTGCGGCGGCCCGCACCCATTGAAAGCGCGGAGGCAATGACCTTTGGCGACCTCGCCTACAGCCCGGCGGGGCTCACCTTATCCGGCCCCGGCGGCGAGACCGTCTTATCCAAAACCTTGGCGGCCATGCTGGAATTGTTTCTGCGCAACAGCGCCCCGGCGCTAAGCCGCGCCACCCTTTTCAGCCGCGTGTGGGGGCCGGATTCCGACGTGGGCGATAACATCATCGACACTTACATCTCCCTTCTGCGACGCCGCCTTAAAAGCGTGGGCTCCAGCGTGCAAATTCTCACAAACCGGGGCGTTGGCTACAGCCTGAAAGAAAGCCCCGAAGAAAGCCGGGAAGCCAAATGCTGAAAAGGCTGAAACGCGATTTTGTGCTGCTGTGCGCGGGCCTGACGGGCCTGGTGCTTCTGGCCGCCTGCCTGCTGGCCTTTTCCCTCACCAAAACACAAATCGAGCGGGCGAACCTCGAAGCCTTTGAGTACCAAAGCCAAACCCTGAGCGTGCTGCTGGCCGGCTCAAAGCAACTGAACCACAGCCAAATTTACCGCATGGAAAAGGACGGCGACGTCCTCATCTGGCTGTTCGACAACGGCAACCTCATCCGCATTGCCGGCGCCGAGGACGAGGGGCGGCGGGAAACGCTCTTCGGCGCGGCGCTGGCCCAGCTTGCCGCCAAAAGCGGCGGCGCGCCGGTGGAGCCGGCCCAAAGAAGCGCGCAGCCCGTCAACCTCAGCACGGGCTTTTCCCGCGGCGGCGATTCCTTTCTCGCCAAATACATCTCCACCCCCATCGGCGCGCGGGAATGGTACAGCATGGTGCTGGTGAAGCCCATTGCCGGGCAAAGCCAAGACGTTCATCGCACCGCCCTTTTATACGCGGGCATCTTTGCCGCCGGGCTTGCCTTGCTCTTCGTCATCGCCCGGCTTTTGGCGGGGCGCAGCCTGCGCCCGGTGGAGGCCGCGCAGGCAAAGCAAAAGGAGTTCATCGCGGCGGCCAGCCACGAGCTTAAAAGCCCGCTGGCGGTCATCGCGTCCAGCGTGGATATTTTGCAAAACGCAAAGGGCGACGCCTCGGCCTGCTGCCAAAACATACGCGGGGAGGCGCGGCGAATGTCCGGCCTTGTGGACGATTTGCTGCTGCTGGCCGGGGCGGAAACCGGGAAATGGACCGTCAAAAAGGCCGCGACAAATGTTGAAGACGTTTTGGCCGCCGCCTACGAGCGGTATCTGCCCCTGGCTACGCAAAAAGAGGTATCTCTGCGGCTGAACCTGCCCGGCGGCAGCCTGCCCCTTGTGCCCGCCGACGAAGAGCGGCTTTTGCAGGTGCTGAGCATTTTGCTGTCGAACGCCATCAGCTATTCGCCGCCGGGCAGCCGGATTGCACTTGAAGGCAGGAGAGAGAAGAAAGCGGTTGCCCTGAGCGTACGGGACAACGGGCCGGGCATTGCAAACGAGGACAAGGCGAACATTTTCGACAGCTTCTACCGCGCCCGCCAGCCCCACAGCGACAAATCCCATTTCGGCCTCGGCCTTGCGGTGGCACAGCAACTGGTGCTGCTGCACGATGGAACGCTGGCGGTGGAGGACACGCCGGGCGGCGGGGCCACTTTTGTGGTAAAGCTGAAGTGCGCGTTGTGATACTATTTACTGCCGCTCCGCCAGATAGTTTTTCAGTTCCTGTTCAATCTGCGCCACGGCCCCTTCCAGGTCGGTATTGCCCTGGCACAGGCTATCCGCCACATTCCAAACCATTTCGGCCACAATCTTGTCCGTCATTTGGGGGCTTTGAGCAAGGTTCATCAGGGGCATATAGTCAAAGCTGAAGCCCTTGTCCGCGTTATCTGGGTTCCTGCGCTCATTCTCGTCCAGCTGGGCTATTTGCTTTTGGATGCCCGCCTCGGTTACCGGCAGGCCCACGCCGCCGGAAACCGCCTGCACCTCCTCGCTCAGCATCAGGTTCACGAATTGGGCCGCCAGCTCGCTTTGGGCGCTTCCCGCGCTGACGCCCATGATGCAGCCGGGCACAAAGCTGCCCTCTCTCAGCCCCGGAAAGGCCGCGAACTCGCTGCCGGGCACCTGCATTGCCATAGACAGCAGATACAAATCGTTGGCGGTATAGGCGCCCAAATGCGCGCGCTGAGCCATATAGGCCACCGGTGAGCCCGACAGTGTAGACGTCACCCCGCCGCCGTAACCGAAGCTCATTGTGCCGGACATCATGCCTCCCTTGGTTCTCAGCTCGTATTTGCCGTCGATGTCTGCAAGGGCGCTCAGCAGCTCTCTCAGCACGGCGGTGTCAAGGCCTTGCGGCGTGATAAGCGCACCGCCGCAGCTATCCCACATCACATCGTACACTTCCCGCAGGTGTTCGGGCGCCAGCACGGGGCGCTGCTCTGCCGGCAGAGGGGCAAAAACCTCCTCGCTCGACCGTGGTTGATACAAAGGCGCGCCGCCTTGCACCATTTCGGCCAGGCCGGCCAGCGTGGCAGCTTCGTCCAGGCTTTCCCGCGCGCCCAGCAAAACGGGTATCTTCACCCCGGCGGGCAGGTAAAAGCAGCCCGCATCGCCGGTGAAGGGCGCGGCGATACTGGGAAACATTCCGCCCATGTCCACAATGCCGCCAAGGTCTTGCAGCAGGCCGCGCGCCGCGTAGCTTTCGGCCGGGCAGCCGTCCAGAATCAGCACGTCGGGGCCGTCGCCGCCCAAAAGGCGGGTGTTCAGCGCCTTGATGGCGTCCTCGGTGGTAAGGCCGCCGCCCTCGCTCAAGGCCACCTCGTATTCAACGGCCACGTCCGGGTTTTGGCGGCGCAGCGCGGTGGTGGCCACCCGCACCAGCGGGCTTTCTTCCAAAGACCATATCTTCAGCGTGCTGGCCGGCGGCGCGGCGTTTTCGTCCCAGCGGTAGCGATACAGCCGCGCGCCGTCTTCCTCCTCCATCAGCACCACAAATTCGCCGCCGGGCAGCGCATGCAGCGCGCCCGCCATGGCCCCTATGGCGGAAAAGGCAAAACTGCCGCCGTCTATCAGCACCGATGCCGCGCCCTCGGCGTCCAGTGTTTGGATGTCTTTTTTGGTGAGCACGGCCAGCCCGCCCGGCCCGTGGGCCATTTGGAGGCTCTGATCCATCTCTATGTTGACTGCCACCTGCCCCCCGCCTGCCGGATGCGAGGCGCCATCCGCCAAAGCTTTGGCCTCTACTATGCCGACATAGTCTATCAGATAAAATTTGTCCTCATCTGCGGTGAAGGCCGGATACCAGGGCTGGTACTCGGCAAGCACTTCCCCGCTTTCAAGGTCAACAAGCCCCAGAAAATTGACAAAGTTCTCGCCCGTGAATATACCGCTGGCCTCGCTGTCGCCCGCTTCGCCACTTTCGGCGGGGTCGCTCTCCGCTTCGCCCGGCCCCGCTATCGTCATGCCCTCGCCATAGAAATAACCCAGCAGCAGGCGGTTTTCCGAAAGGGCGCACAGTTGGTCGATGCGGGTCGTTTCACCGCTGGCAATAACCTCGTCCAGTCTGGGTACGGGGTAAGGCCGGGCCTCGCCGCCGCTCGTCAGGCGCACAAGGCCCGCCGTGCGGTTGTCTTCCTCGGTAGAAACGTTCACCAGCAAATCGCCGCCCGCAAGGCGCGCGCAGTTCATCACCCGGCCCTCCAGCGCGCCGCCCGCATTCGGGCCGTCGGCCTCCTGCCAGTTTTCGCCGCCGTCCGCGCTGGTGTACTGCCGCGTTAAATCCTGGCTGTAGCACACCAGTTCGCCGTTTTCATCCAAAAAGCTGTGCAGCGTTTCACCCTCCGCGCCGGGCGGGGTAATGTCCTTCTCCACATAGCGGCCCGCGCCGCCGCCCGCGCTCGGGCCCGGGCTTTGCGGGTTATCCTCCCCACCGCCGCAGCCCGCGGCGGCCAGGGCCAGCGCGCAGCACAGCGCGGCAGCTACGCCTCGCATCCATCGTTTCATCACAAACACTCCTCTCGAAAATTTCTCTACAACGCATCATACACAAAATATCCTTAAAAAATCCTGCAAGGAAATTTCAAGGATATTTCGAGGTAGAATCAGGTAAAATGCTGTATAATACCTACATATGCTTGTGTTTGTGTATCTCGTTGGTAGTGATGAATAATCCAGCAACTTGTCATCCTGAGCGAAGCGAAGGATCTTTCCCTTCGTGTAACCACTCACTACTCGGCTCGAAGATTCTTCGCTTCGCTCAGAATGACAACAAATCGGTGCTTACCATAAAAAGGCGAACGGAGGGGCCATGCGAATTTTGATGGTGGAGGACGATTTGGCCCTCAGCGAGGCCACCGCCGCCCAGCTGCGCCGCGAGGGCTGGGCCGTGGACGTGTGCGGCGACGGCCGCGACGGGCTTGAGTGCCTGCGGGAAGGCGTGTATGATCTGCTGGTGCTGGACAGGCTGATGCCCGAGCTGGACGGCCTTGCGCTGCTGCGGCGCGCGCGCAGCGCCGGCGTAACGGCCCCGGTGCTGCTGCTCACCGCGCTGGGGCAGGTGGGCGATAAAGTGGCCGGTTTCGACGCCGGCGCCGACGATTATCTGGTGAAACCCTTCGACATTCGGGAACTAAAGGCCCGCATACGCGCGCTGGCCCGCCGCCCCGGCGAAATGCTGCTGCGGCAGGAACTGCGCTTCGGCGATTTATTGCTCGACCTTTCGGCCCTTACGCTGGAAGGCGGGCGCGCGCGCTGCACGCTGAGCAAAACCGAGGGCAGCTTTTTGGGCGCGCTGATGAAAAGCGCCGGGCAAACGTTGCCCCGGCAAACCCTATTCAGCCGCGTGTGGGGCATGGAGGCCGACGTGGAGGAAGCCTCGCTGGACAGCTACGCCCATTTCATCCGCCGCCGCCTTGCCGCGGTGAGCCACGGCGTGCGGCTGGTGACGGTGCGCGGCGTGGGCTACAGGCTGGAGGAAAACCAATGCTGAAAAAACTGCGGCGGCGCCTGGCCGTGATATTTACCTTGTTCACCGGCAGCGTGCTGGCGGCGGCGCTGGCCATCGCCTTCAGCCGCTCGGTAACGCAAATTCGCACAAACGGCGACGAACTGTTCCTGAACAAGGCCGCGCGGGTGACGGTGGGGGTGAACAGCACCACAACCCAAGAAACCCAAGAAATTAGCGGCTTTTCCATCTCCGGCGCCGAGGATCTCATTGTGGCCGCGAGAGCGGATGACCGAGCGACGCAGACTGCGGTAATCTCCGGCCAGGGCGAGTCCGGCGGCCTTCCGTCTCAAACTCTTGAGGGCTTGCTGAGCGAAGCCAAATCCACCGCCGAAGCGAACAGCGTCGTGGGCCGCCGGATTGAAGGGAACCTCTACATCAGCCATACCGACGATTACGCCGACGATTCCAGCAGTGACGCCGGCGTTATTACCGGCACAACTTATGTCCTTAACATATCTTCGGCAGACATTTTAGATCTTTCGGACACTTTCGAACTGCGCTATGGCGGCGCAAACTACCGGGCCACCTATTTCACGCTGGCGGAACCGACCGGCAACATAATCTGCGAAGTGGCCGTACTGGAAGATACGGCCGGTCAAACGCGGCAAATTTGGCTGGACGGCCTGTGGATGCTGCTGATTTTCCTCGCGGGGCTGGCGCTGCTGTTCTTGGCAAACTGGCTGCTGGCGGGCCTGGTGCTGCGCAGCACGGCGGAGGGCCTGCGCCGCCAAACGGAATTTGTGGCCGCGGCCAGCCACGAACTGCGCAGCCCGCTGGCCGTGATACGCGCCAGCCTTTCGGCCGCCGAGGAAGCCGCGCGGGACGCCGACAGCCGGCAGGCCGAAAAATTTGGGGCTGCCGCCCTGGGCGAAGCCGAGCGCATGGGCCGCCTGGTGGACGATTTGCTGCTGCTGGCCGGCGGCGACGCGGGCAGCTGGCAGCTGCACAGCGCCCCGGTAGACCTTGACACCCTGCTGATAGACGCGGCGGAAAGCCACAGGCCCCTGGCAAAAGCCAAGGGCCTGCGATTGGAACTTTCCCTGCCCGACGAAACGCTGCCCCAGCCTAGCGGCGACGCAGAGCGCCTGCGCCAAATTTTGGCCGTGCTGCTGGACAATGCCCTGCAATACGCCCCGAAGGGCAGCGCCGTCACACTGGCGGCCCGCACCCAAAAAGGCAAAGTGAGCCTCAGCGTGGCGGATTGCGGCCCCGGCATCCCGGATGAAGAAAAACCACGTGTGTTCGAGCGTTTCTACCGCATAGACAAAAGCCGCCACGACAAGGCGCACGCAGGCCTGGGCCTGGCCGTGGCAAGGGAACTGGCCGCGCTGCACAAGGGCCAACTGGCCGCAAGCGACACCGAAGGCGGCGGGGCCACCTTCACATTAACGCTGCCGCTGGGATAATACTACTTCCACAGTTCCAGCTTTTCCCGCATCCAGGCGTACACGTCCGTGCCGTAAACCTGTTCCAGCTTTTCCGGCGTCATCACGGCGTTTATTTCGCCGCAGGCCACGCACTTGCCCTCGTGCATCAGCATGGCGTGGCTGCCGTAGGCGCGGGCCAGGCTTAAATCGTGCACCACGCTGGCGGCCGCGCGCCCGCTGCGCCCCACCCATTGCCGAATCAGCCCGAAGACCTGTTTTTGGTACACCAAATCCAAATGGTTGGCCGGCTCGTCCAAAATCATCAGCCTGGGGTCCTGCGCCAGCAACTGGGCCAAAAAGGCGCGCTGCAACTCGCCCCCCGAAAGCTTTAGCACGCTTTGCCCGCGAAGAGGCGCCATGCCGGTATCTGCCAGGGCCGCTTCCACCTTCGCCGCGTCCTCGGCGCCTTCGCCGCCAAAGAGGCCGCCGCGCCAGGCGTAGCGCCCCAGGCGCACCACTTCCTCCACCGTGAAGGCGTAGCCCGGATGGTTGCTCTGCATCAATACGCCCAGCCGCCGCGCCCGCTCGCCCGGCTTCATGGCCAAGAGGCTTTCACCCTCGAACAGTACGCTGCCGCCGGCGGGCGCGCCGCCGCTCAGGGCGTTCACCAACGTGCTTTTGCCCGCGCCGTTCGGGCCTATTATCATCAGCCACTGGCCGGGCCGCAGGGCGAAGCTGACCCCGTCCACCACCGGGCGGCTGCCGTAACGCACCGTGAGGCCCCGCACTTCCAGCATCGGCTCACTTCACCTTTCTGGTGGAATAGAAGATTAACACGAAGATGACGGCCCCCACCATCGAGGTGACCACGCCGATGGGCAGTTCCTTCGGGCGCAGCAGCACACGGGCGCACAGGTCGGCCAGCATGAGGAACACCGCACCGCTGAAAAGGCAGGCCGGCAGCAGGCGGCGGTGGTTCGGCCCGGTGAGCATGCGGGTGATATGGGGAATCACCAGCCCCACAAAGCCGATGCTGCCGCCCACGGAGACGCACACCCCGATGAGCGCCGACGCGGCGACGAGGACGGCAAACTTCACCCGCCGCACGTTGATGCCGATGTTGCGGGCGTTGTCCTCCCCCAGCGAGAAGGCGTTCAGCTCTCGCCCGCAGCGGAAAATGACCGCCCCGCACAGCGCCAGCGCCGCCAGCAGCGTGAGGGCGTTGCCATAGCTGGAACCGGCCAGCGAACCCATGGTCCAGAACACGATGGTTTTCACCTTATCGCCGGCAAAGCTGATGACGAGGCTGGTGATGCTGCCGGCGAACATGCTGAAAATGACGCCGATGAGGATGATGGTGTTGGTGGACAGGCTGTAGTCCAGCCTCCACGCCAACGCAAGAATGAGCATCAGCGAGGCAAAGGCGAAGACGATGGCCATCAGCATGGTGCCGCCGCCCGGCAGCCCCGGCAGGCTGAGGCCGAAGGCCATGGCAAGCACGGCCCCAAGCGACGCGCCCGAGGAGACGCCAAGGGTGCTGCCGTCGGCCAGGGGGTTGCGCAGCAGGCCCTGCATGGCGCCCCCGGCCAGGCTGAGGGCCGCCCCCACCAGCGCCACGCACATCACGCGGGGTATGCGCACCGTTACGATGATGGAATAGGCGCTGCCGGGCGCGGCGCGGCCCGCCAGCGCGTCGGCCACCGCCTGCGCCGTGTCCGCCAAAGACACCCCCACGCTGCCGGCGCACACGCACAGCACAAACACCGCCGCCGTCAGCGCGCCCAGCAGCAGAAAACCCCACAATGGGAAGCCTTCCGTTTTTTTGGCTTTTCCGGCCATGCAATCTCCCAAGTAACCACCGATTTGTTGTCATTCTGAGCGAAGCGAAGAATCTCTAAGCACTATTAAAGCGATTGGCCAAAGATTCTTCGTCGCTTCGCTCCTCAGAATGACAGATAAACTTTGCGTTGTCAGAGGGTCGTAGGGGCGACCGTCCTCGGTCGCCCGTGACCTTTGTAGGGGACGCCCCCTTGGGCGTCCCATTTTTGCGTTCGTATATCGGATGCGGGCGACCTGGGACACTCGCCCCACGCAGAAATCCCGCCTCTCTCCTGCCTCATAACAACTGGGGCTGTTGCAAGGCGCACCTCCATGCAACAGCCCCATCCACTATATTAACCGTAAATAAAATCGTACAAATCGCGGGCGCCCACCACCAGGCGGTTGGCCGGGCGGCTCAGCGCGTCGCCGTCAGCGGCGAAAATTTTGTTGTTCTTCACGGCCGTCAGATCTTGCCAGCCGGCGCGGCCCGCTATCTCATCCTCGGGGCTTGGCCCTTCGCCAAAGTACATGGCAATGGTGACGATGTAGTCCGGGTTGCGTTCAATCACCTGCTCTTCGCTCACCTCGGCGTAGCCCTCAATATCAGCGAAGATGTTCTTCACCTTCAGCATATCGGCAATTTCCTGATAGAAGGTGCCGCTGCCGGCGCTCCACAGGCCGTATTCCAGCGGGCTTATCTCAAAGTAAACGCTCTTTTCGGCCTCGGGCGTTCCCACCTGCGCCTCAATTTCGGCAAAGCCTTCCTTCATCTGGCTCACCAGCGCCGCCGCCTCGGCGTCCTTGCCCGTCACAGTGCCAATCAGCTCGATGGACTGATACGTTCCGGCGATGTCCTTGGCCTCGCTCACCAATACGGCGATGCCCGCCTCGGCCAGCTGGTTCACTTGCTCCTCGCTTTGGGCCATGCTGCTCATCAGCACCAAATCCGGCGCCAGGGAGATGATTTGCTCAATGTTGGTTTCGCTGCCGCTCTCAACGCTGGGCACTTCCAGCACCTCTTCGGGGTAGTTGCAATATTCGCCGCGGCCCACCACGGCCCCGCCCGCGCCCAGGGCGTAGATGATTTCACAGTCCGACGCGGTGAGGGCCACCACCTTTTCGGCCGGGCCGTCCAGCGTCACCTCGCGGCCCAGCATGTCGGTCACGGTCATGCCGGCGGGCAGCGATTCCGCCGCCACAGAGGACGCCGGCACAGAAGCGGGCGCAGAGGCAGGCGCGGGCGCGCCGCCGCAGGCGGCCAGCAGCGACATGACAAACGCCAGCGCCAGGATAATGGACAAACATTTCGCTTTCTTCATCATTTTGTTCTCAATCTCCTTATTTATTTGCGAATAGTTGGCCCTTTACCCCGGGATAGCGGCATGAACAAGCCTTAGGAAAGCATTGCAAAAGAAAAGCGCCTTCCTGATGGGAAGACGCGCAAGTACGCAAAAAATATTGCGGCTCGGCATGGCTCCAACCCAGGAGAAAATCGTGTAACAGGTCTCCCGACTTGGCATCATCCTACTAAGGCGCCTTCCCATGGCCAAGGCCACAGTGGCTTTCAGGGGAAGGGCCTTGCGCCCTCTGCGCTTTTCACGGCGCCCCTGCCTGTTCGTCCGCTTCACGGTTACTGGGGTAGTCTGGAAATTACATCCAAGTTCCCTAAACCCGCACGGCTGCCACGCCATGCGGCCGCACGCCGCCATATGCTCTTACAAACGCATGGCATTGTGCCGATACACGAGCTATTCACTTGCCCACGAGTATAGCACGCCGCCCGCCGCTTTGCAAGGCCCTCGCAGCACAAATATCGCCTCATCGCAAAAATTATACTAAAGTTTAATCCTTTATGCTGTAGCGGTTCACCCCGTCTGCGCGTTCGCACGCCAGCTTCCCGGCCAGAAGCAGATGCTGGATGTGCGCGATGGCCTCGCCCACGGCAAACCAGCGTTGTCCCGGCGGAAAATCTGCCCAGTCCTTCGCCCGTATGGCCCATTTCATTCTGGCCGCAATGTCGTAGGCGGTTATGGGCGCGCCATCCCGCACCAGTTCCATCACATCGCAAAGCCGGGCCTCATGGTGCGCCAAAAGCTCGCGGATGCGCCCGCTGAGCGAACCCTCCAAGCCTCGGTGGCCGGGCAGCACACGCTCCACGTCCAGCGCATAAAGCTTTTCAAGGCTGCCCATATAGCTGTCCAGCGAGTCCCTCATTTGCTTCCACCAGGCAATGTTCGGCGTGATATCAAACAATATATGGTCGCCCGAAACAAGTATTTTCAGCGTTTCCTCATAAAGGCAAATGTGCCCCGGCGTGTGGCCGGGCGTGGAAACCACCTTCCACACCATGCCGCCGTATGCCAATTCGTCGCCTTCGTCCAGCGGCACACTATCAAAAACACTTTCCGAGCGGAACTTTCTGGCCGGGTTGGCCAGGCGGGTGGCGGCCAGTTCCTGCTCGGGGTAGCCCTCCAGCCGGAAATTCTCTTCCGCGACGCTCCAATAATCATCGGGATGCAGCATCGTCTGCGTGAACATCTCCGCGTCCACACGCCCCATATACACCTTTGAGCTTTCGGAGATGATTTGTGAGATGAGGCCGGTGTGGTCGGCGTGGAAGTGCGTGGCCAGCACATCGGTTTTGTTCATGTCAAGGCCCAATTCGCGGATGCCCGCCCGAAGGGCCTCGATGCATTCGGGAAGGTTGTATCCCGTGTCAACAATCAGGCTGCGCGCCTCAGCGCGCATCACATAACAGTTCAGGGTTTTCAGCGGGCTGCGGGGCAGAGGGATTTCGAGCCTGTAAAGATTTTCATGTATTTCTTGTATCATCGCGCGCTCCGTTTCCACCGGGGGTTCGCGCCCGACACAAAGAACCGGTTAAGGCGCTTAACCAAAGCGTATCACAATGAGCGGTAAAAAGCCAGCGGGCTTGTCTAATAAACCCTCCTCGCCTCTCCGTAACTGTACGCGCCAAAAGCACCCGGCGTCTCGGCGCCGAGGGTGGTGTCGTACAATATCCACTGCCCATCGCCCTGGGCGCTTTCGGGCAGCGCAAAGTTCCAGGCGTGGTACACAGGCCCCTCGGGCGTTTCCACCATGCCGAACACCATCTTGCAGGGAATTTGGTTTATCCTCAGCAGCGCGGCAAACAGGGCCGCAAAATCCGTGCATATTCCTGCTTTTTCGGCCAGCACCCGCTCAAGGTCCGGCGCGGCGGCCTCGCCCTCCGGCGCGGCCGGGCCACCGGTATAGCGGATGTTGCCCACAATCCAGTTCGCCGTGTCGGCCACCAGCTCCGCCTCGGTCTGCGCGCCGTTTCGCAGCGTCCTCGCCAGCTCGGCCACGCTGCAATCCGCTTTATAGGGCACCCGGTGGTTGGGAATCAGATAGCGGTATTCTTCGTGCTCTATTTCCAGTTCAAACGCGGTTTCCAGCACCGATTCGTAACTCACACCCCCGAGATGCAGGAATATCTTTGCCGTGTAGGCTCCGTCACCCATTCCCAGCGGATAAACCGTAAAGCCCCGCGCGGCGGGTATCGTTTCCGTCTGCTGTTTTTCGTCCTTTGCCAGCACCAGCCGGGCGGCCCTGCCGGCCTCGCAGCGCACGGCGATGAAGCCCCTGTGCAGGTTTGATAGGTCTATGGCGGCTCTCTCGCCGCCGGCCTCGCTTTCGTACACCAGTTGCCCCTCTTCTCCAATATCGGGCAGAAGCAGCGCCGCCGGCGGCATGGAGGGCTGCTTCGCTTCCGCCTCGTTGCCGGCTTGCGGCACAACTCCGCTCGGCTGTCCCTCCGCACACGCCGTCCACAATGCCGCCATCAAAAGGCAAAGCGCCATGGCCATCAGTTTTTTCATGCCCGCCTCCCAATGATTTCCGCCGTCCTACTTCTTTAGACGCGCAAAAACGCGCATCGGCAATGCGCCGCCCAAAATATGCGCCGCTTTCAATACAGTAATACGCAGCGGCGGCGGAAAAAACGGGGCAACCCCCGTGTTTTTTTCAGAAATTGCCACACCGGCATAAAAACAGACGTAAAAATGGCACAACAGGCATTTTCCCTATGGCGTTTTTCGTCATAATATGTTCTAATATAGGTAACGAAGTTTCAAAAAGCTTCTTAAAACCACGGCCCCGAAAGGAGACCTGTATGAAGCAATGTGAAAAAGGCCACTTTTTCGATGAAGCGCGCTACCTGGCCTGCCCCTACTGCCAAAACGCCGAACAGCCCCTGGGCAAAACCGTAGCGGCCGTGCACGGCGCCGCACCGGCAGACATTGGCAAAACCATGCCGGTGCAAAGCGCGCCCGCCCCCGCACAGCGGGGCAAAACAGTCGCCGTCATCAAGAAGGACATTGGCATAGACCCCGTGGTTGGCTTTCTGGTGTGTGTGGACGGCCCGCAGAAAGGCCAAGACTTCCGCCTCACCGCCGGCCGCAACTTCATTGGCCGCAGCAACGATATGGACGTGGCGCTGGCCGAGGACGACACCGTCTCCCGCGAGGGCCACGCCTTGGTGAGCTACGACGTGAAAAACAACACTTTCAGCGTGGCTCCCGGCCAGGGCCGGGGCATCACCTACCTCAGCGGCGCCGAGGTGGCCAACGCCTGCCCGCTGAAAGCCTATGACAAAATAGAGGTGGGCAAGAGCGTACTGGTGTTCCTGCCCTTGTGCGGCGAAGCGTTTAAGTGGGAATAGCCGCCTGGCAAGTACAGGCTACAGCACTTACGGGAGGTGAGCGGTATCGCGCTTTTCAGGCGGCGTAAGAAAGATAAAGACCAGGGCGAAGCGTTAAAAGCGAAGCTGCCCGTCACGGTGCAGGCCGGCCCCGCGCCGGCGCCGCTGGTGCCCATTGCTACAGGGCAGCCCCGGTGGACGGTGGCGAACCTGCAAGAGCAGGGCGCGCGCGAGGCCCAGCAGGACGCCTTTGCCCTCTCCCAGCTCGATAAGCAGGACAGCGGCCTCTACCTCATCCTCGCCGACGGCATGGGCGGCATCCGGGACGGCGGGCTTATCGCCCAAAACTCGGTAGAGGCAGTGGCCCGGACTTTCCTCGAATATCCGGACGATTTTGACGCCATTCCCGCCGCCTTTTCGGCCCTTTCCTCGGAGGTTTACGGCCGATACGCCGAACAGGGCGGCGCCACGCTCATCGCTTGCCACATCCACAAGAGCCTTTTGCGCTTTGCCAGCGTGGGAGACAGCTTTCTCTACCTGCTGCGCGACGGTACGCTCATTCGGCTGAACCGCCGCCACACCTGGCGCACCGAGCTGTTCGACCAGGTGCTGGCCGGGCGCACGGGCATACGCCAAGCCGTGGAGGACGCGCAGGGCCACGCCCTGGCAAGTTTTGTGGGCGCGCAGCGCACCGAGATAGACCGCAGCTATACCCCCGTGCAAATGCACCGGGGCGACACGCTGATGCTGTGCAGCGACGGCGTTGGCGACGCCCTGCCCGAAAAAACACTGGCGGACTGCATGGCCCTTGGCCCGCAGGCCTGCTGTGAAAAGCTTTATGCCCTCATATCGGCAAAGGCGGATCCCGGCCAGGACAACTACACGGCCATCCTTGCCGCATACACTTGAAACGGATGAAACGGAAACCCTGTATTCATACAAGTATACTGGCATAACGGAGGAAAACGCATATGCAACAACAGCCAATGATGCCTCAGCCGCAAAAGAAGAGCTCCCCTGTCCTCATCGTCGTCGCAATTGTGCTGGCTGTGCTGGCCGTCGTCTCGTTCGCCCTCGCCGCCATGGCCCTTTCGTTCAACGCGGGCGTCAACCCGGCCGACGTGCGCGAGGGCGTGGTGTTCGTGTACACCACGGTTTACGACACCGAGGGCAACAGTTTATCCGGCTCGGGCACGGGCTGGGCCGTTGGTATAAAGGGCCAGCCCGTGCAGTACATTGTTACCAACGCGCACGTGGTGGAGTACGCCTATGCCTACCCCAAGGCGGAACCCCAGAACTTCGAAGGTTATATCGACGTTTACTTCTCCGCCGCCGAGAATGACGCCGTGTCTCCCGAGGTGGTGTACTACTCCCCGCCGGACGTGTACGACATCGCTATTTTGAAGCTGCCCTCCCCCACCGACAAGCGCAAGCCCGTGGTGCTGCGCGCCGCCAGCGAGATGGATTCGGGCGACGCGATTTATGTGCTGGGCTTCCCCGGCAAGTCCGACATCGCCCAAAGCGACGTGCGCTACGATATGTCCGACGTGACCATCACCAGCGGCATCATCAGCAAGCGCGTGCGCGTGGAGGGCGTGGACTACGAGGCCTTCCAGGTGACGGCGGCCATCAACCCCGGCAACTCCGGCGGCCCGCTGGTGGACGATAAAGGCTTTGCCGTCGGCGTGAACACCCTCTCGCTGAACGCCGTGCTGGACCCTGATACCGGCGCGGGCGTGGAGCAGGGCATCAACTATTCCAGCATCTCCGACCATCTCATCCGCATTTTGCGCGAAGAATCCATCCCCTTCAGCCTGAAGGGTGAGCGGGACTGGATGCTGTTCGCCTTCCTGCCGCTTGGGCTGCTGGCATTGGGCGGCGCGGCGCTGATGTTTGTTTTGGCGAACAAGAAGCCCAAGGCGCACCCCGTGGCGCAGGCCATGCCCGCCGGCCCGGTGCCCGGCATGGCCCCGGGTATGGCTCCGGGCGCGGCCCCCGGCGTACCCCCCGGCATGGTGGCAAGGCCGGCGCCTGCGCCGCAGCAAAGGCCCATGGGCGGCAGCCCTGTGCTGCGCGGCGTCAGCGGCAAATACGCGGGCGAAAAGTTCGACTTGGCCGGCAAGAAAATCACCATCGGGCGCGACGCGCAACGCTGCAACCTCGTGTTCGGCGCCGACGTGCCGGGCATCAGCGCCGCCCATTGCTCGCTGTATTTCGAGCCGGGCCAGGGCCTCTTCTTCCTTGAGGATCTCGGCTCGTCCTACGGCACCTTCCTGGGCAACGACTCCAAGGTGTCGCCCAACGTGCCGGTGCGGCTGAACCCCGGCGAGGGCTTCTATCTGGCCAACGCGGCGAACAAATTCATCGTGGGGCTTGAATGATGGCTTTTGATGTGGCCAGCTACACCCACCCGGGGCGGCACGAGGAAAACCAGGACGCCCTGTGGGCGCACGAGGGCGAAGGCCGTGTGCTGGCCTGTGTGTGCGACGGCCTTGGCGGCATGGGCGGCGGGGCTCAGGCGGCGCAATTTTGCGCCGAGGCCCTTCTGGCGGGGGCGAAGGCCCTGCCGGAGGACACCGGCCCCGCCGAGCTTGCGGCCTTACTGGGCGAGGTACACGAGGCTTTTCTTGAGGAAAAGCACCGCCGCCCGGCCTTGGGGCCGGCCCGCAGCACCGCCGTGCTGGCGCTGCTGCAAAACAGCAGGCTCGTCTGGGCCAACGCGGGCGATTCCCGCCTGTACCTTTTCGGCGGTATGGATTTGCGCGCCGCCAGCGAGGATCATTCCGCCGCCTACACAGAGTATCGCCACGGCGCCATCAGCTACGGCGATATACGCATGGCGGATACCCGCAGCGTGCTGACCGCCTGCCTGGGGGACGAGCGCCCCTTCTCCGCCCACAGCGGCGAGGCGGAGTTAAAGCCCGGCGACGGTGTGCTGCTTTGCTCCGACGGCTTTTGGCAGTATGTGCTGGAAGGCGAGATGGGCATTGACCTGTGTAAAAGCCGAGGCGCCGAGGACTGGCTATGGCTGATGCTGAACCGCCTGGTTGCGCGCAGTTTTTTAGACGGGGACAATCTTTCGGCCGTATGCTGCCGCAGCCTGAACGCAACGGAAAACGCTATGGAAACCACGCAAGGGGAGGAAGAAAACCTTGGAAATTGATTACAACCGCCTGTGCCACGGCTGCTTTTCTGAAAAATCTACGCCGGTGTGCCCCTACTGCGGCTACAACCCCGCCGCGCCGGCGGATTACCCCCTGGCATTGCCCGCCGGCAGCGTGCTGAACGGTAAATACATGGTGGGCAAGGTACTGGGCCAAGGCGGCTTCGGCATCACCTACCTCGGCTTCGATTTAACCCTGCAAATCAAGGTGGCCATCAAGGAATACATGCCCAGCGGCCAGGTGGGCCGCACCACAGACCACAACACCGTCAGCGTGCTCTCCCAAAAAGACGCCGGCGGCTTTGAGGCGGGCAAGGAGAAATTTTTGGACGAAGCGCGCATTTTGGCGAAGCTGCAAAACTCTCCGAACATCGTCAAAGTTCAGAACTACTTCCACGAGAACAACACGGCCTATTTCGTGATGGAGTACATCGAGGGCACCTCCCTCAAGGACAGCGTGGCGCGCCAGGGCGGGCGCATTTCTTACCAGCAGGCCGAAAGCCTATTGCTGCCCATTGCCGAAGCACTGGGCAACGTGCACGCGCAAAACCTGTTGCATCGCGACATCTCGCCGGACAATATCTTCGTCACCCAGGGCGGGCAAAGCAAACTGCTGGACTTTGGCGCAGCCCGCTTCGCCATGGGCGACCAAAAGAGCCTCTCGGTGATTTTGAAGCACGGTTTCGCTCCCGAGGAGCAGTACCGCTCGCACGGCAACCAAGGCCCCTGGACGGACGTTTACGCCCTGGGCGCCACCTTCTACAACGCCATCACCGGCGCGCTGCCGCCCGACGCCATCGAGCGCCTGCACAACGACACCCTGCTGCCTCCCTCGGCCCTGGGCGTGCAGCTGCCGCCCCACGCCGAGGCCGCCCTGTACAAGGCCCTGGCGGTGAAGGCGGAAAACCGCTTCCACAGCATGGCGGAGTTCATCGCGGCCCTCACCGGGCGCAGCCCCGTGGCCGCGGCGGCCGCTCAGCCCGGCGCGGTGAGCGGCCCCGCGCCCTACGCCCCCCCGCCGTCGGGCTACGGCGCGCCCACGGCCTATCCCTCCCAGCAGCAGCCCTACGCTTCACAGCAGCAGCCCTACGCGCCCGCGCCGCAAACGCCGGGTTACGGCCAACCCATGCAGGCCGCGCCGGGCGGCGCCACAGCCTACCCGGGCGCAGTTGGCAGCCCCACGGCCTATCCGGGCGCGGCAGGCGGCCCCACCGCTTATCCCGGCGCGCCGGGCGGCCCCGGCGCATATCCGGGTGCGCCGGCCCCCGCCAAACGCATGAGCAAGCAGACCATGGCCATCATCGGCGGTGTGGCGGGCTTCGCGCTCGTTCTCACCATCGTGCTCATCGCCGTTTTCTCCGGCCGGGGAGGCAGCGACCCCGTTACCGGCGGCGCGGGCGGCGGCAATGGCGGCGCGGCCAGCGCGGCCAGCCTGCCCGTCTTCCTGCAAAAGCCGGATTCCTCAAAGCCCCCCGAGCCGGAATCCGAACCGGCGCCCTCGCTGCCAGAGGAGCCGCCCGTTGTCTCCGAGGCCGAGCCTCCGCCGCAGCAGGGCGAAACCCACTACTCATCCGAGGTTCTGGGCGACGGCCTGTCCCTCGTGCTTCCCGCGGGCTGGAAGGTAGACCCGGACCTCACCGAGAGGGATTTGACGACAATAAACAGCCCCGGCGGCTCGGCGCTGCTGTTGATGTACACCGATGACCTGTATATGTCGGACGTTCAAGGCAACCTGCAAATGTACATGGACAGCATCTCCGAGGAATTGGGCTGCGAGGAAACCGAACTGCTTTATGAGGAGGACGATTTCGTCATTGGCGACTACCGCGCCTACAACATCACCTTCTCCTGCCGGAAGGACGGCCTTGGCGAATATTACATCGACAACTACGTCATCAACGGCGCGCATGGCTGCTACAACATCGTGTTCGCGCAGGAGTACGACAACCTCAACCCCGAAGAGAGCGGCGCGATTATTGATATTCTGTGGAGCATGAGTATTTACGAGCTGGATTAGCACAAACACAACACAAAAGGGCTGCCGCAAGCCAATTATCGTTGGCTTGCGGCAGCCCTTTGTTCTATTTATCCCGGCCACTCGCCGCCGGTTATTTCCTCAAAGGCCATGCTGTCCACCTTTTCGCGCAGCCAGGCCACCAGGGTCTCGCCGCGCTCGTAGCGGCCGGCCTCAAGGGCTTCCATCGCGCGGTCTACCCGATCCATATCATAGGCTTTGCAGGCCGCGCGCAGTTCAGCCAGCAGGGCGGGGCTCGGCTCGGCGGCCAGCGGCTTATCCAAAGCGGCGTCAACCCCGGCGAGGGCGCGCTCAATGCCGCTAAGCAGGGCTTCCATTGTGCGCGCAAAGGCGGGATGCCCCTCCCTCACGGCGGCAAGCTCGCCCGCACTCGAGGCCGCTTCCAGCGCCTCGGCCGCCCGCCCCGCCTGCTGTGCGCAAAGCCCGTAGCTGGAGCCCTTGACGCCATGCACCACAATGGCGTAGTCCGCGAGGTTTTCTTCATTCAGATAGCTTTCAAGCGCGGCCAGCAACGGCCGCGTCTTTTTCGCGTAGGAGCGCATCACCTCGATGAGAACAGCCTCGTCTCCGCCAAAGCGTTCCAGCGCCTTTGCCGTGTTCACACCCTGCACGGCGAGGCCGCCGCATGAAGCGGCCCCGCTGCCGGCGGGCGATTTTGAGGCTTGGGGCGGCACCTCGGGCGGCGCTTCGGCAAGGGCGGGCGGCGGTGTTTCAAGGTCTTTGTCCCGCACCCAGCGGCGCAGCGCGGCGTCCAGCTTCGCAATGTCTATGGGCTTGGATATAAAGGCTTGGAAGCCCTTTGAAAGGAAAATCGCCTCGTTGCCGTCTATCGCGTTGGCGGTTAGCGCGATGATGGGAATATTCATCGCGTAATCCGTGCCCAGTTCTTCCCGTATGATGCGCGTGGCCTCAATGCCGTCCATGCCGGGCATCATATGGTCCATAAACACGGCGTTGTAGCGCGGCCGGCCCGCCCGTATCAGTTCTATAGCCCGGGGGCCGCTGCCCGCGCAGTCCACCACCAGGCCGTAGGGCTTCAGCATCCCCCTCACCACATCCAGATTGGTGGCAATGTCGTCCACCACCAGCACGCGGGCGTAGGAGAGGTTCATGCGCGGCAATTTCTTATCCGCGCCGCGCCTTGAAAGCGTATAGCGCAGGCCCATCAGGTTTTCGGCCACCTCGGGGCCAATCGGCTTTTCGTTCACAAGGCCTTGGCGCAGACGCACATGGAACACCGAGCCTTTGCCGTATTCGCTCTCCAGCGTAATTTCTCCGTCCATCATCTCCGCCAGGCGGCGGGAGATGGCAAGCCCGAGGCCGGTTCCCTGAATGTGGCGGTTCGCCTGCACGTCCACCTGATTGTAATCGGTGAACAGCTTCTTCGCGTCCTCGGGCCTTATGCCGATGCCCGTGTCCCGCACGCTGGAAACCAGCCAAACGCTGTCCCCCTCCCGCTCGCAGGACAATCGCCACTCCACCGTGCCGGCCTTTGTGTACTTGAAAGCGTTGGAAAGCAGGTTGTTGAACACCTGTTTTACGCGCAAATCGTCGCCGAAAAGGCTGGCCGGCAGCTTTTCGTCCACCCGAAGCCTGAATTCGATGGGATTTTCCCCAATTCGCACAACGTTCAGCGTCACCACGTCGTTTATAAAGCTTGGCGTATCGTAGCGCACGGGGTTTATGTCCAATTTGCCGGATTCTATCTTGGCGATGTCCAGAATATCGTTGATGATGCTGAGAATGGTGGCGCCGGCGCCGTATATTTTTTCGAGGTTTGCCCCGGTGGCCTCGCTCAGCCCCGGTTCGTCCAGCGTCAGCTCGCTCAGGCCAATCACAGCGTTCAGCGGCGTGCGTATCTCGTGGCTCATGTGGGCCAAAAAGCTGCTTTTCGCGCTGTTGGCGCGCTCGGCGTCCGCCAGCGCCTCTTTCAGCCGGGCCGAGGTGTCCCGCAGGCCCATCAGGTACTCGTTGCGCAGCAGGGCGCTGGCCAGTAAAAGGCTGCCCGAGCGCATGATGGATTCCTCGGTTTCGGTGAACAAGTGTTCGCTGTGGCAATTGTCGAAGCCGATGAAGCCCCAGAACTCACCGCGCAGGAACACGGGTATCACCATCAGCGCCAGCGCGTTTTGCACGCCGAGGCACTCGCGGCAAAGGGGCGGCAAGTCGCGCGTAAGGCTGTGGATGCTCTCTTTGCGGGCCAGCTTGTCTTTTATCAAAAAAGCCTGTCCTTCGCACAAAAATCCGCCGGTGCGCCCGCCGCTGCGCGGCTGGCCCGGGGCCGCCCACTCGTACAGCATGGTGTTGTAGCGTTTATCGCCCTCAAGGTGGTTTTTGTGCAAATATATGCGCTCGGCATGGATGGCCTGCGCCATCATGCCCATGCTTTCGCGCAGGGTGTCGGGGAAGTCCTCCGGCTCGGCGCGCAGCAGGCGGTCGATGGCCTGGTTCACGGTTTCCAGCAGATGGTCGCGCTGGCTTATCTCTTCCATCATTTTCTTTTGTTCCAGCAGGCCGGCCTCCGCCTTCTCCTTCAGCGCCGCCACTTCCAAAAAAGGCTTTTTGATGAAATTGGAGGCGACCACCGCCGCCACAATGCTGAGCAGGCTGCTGATGATAGCAATGATGAAAAGCCCCGTGTCCACGTTTCTTATCGGGCTTTCGGAAAGAGGCGCGACAATGCCGAGGCGCCAGCCCTCGGCGGAGCCCGAAACCGGCCTGTAAGCGCACACGCGGCGCTCACCATTCAGCGAGTAATAGCCGATGCCCCGCTCCCCCGCCACCAGGCGGTGCAGCATCAAGGCCAGCTCCTCGTATTCCGGCTCTTCCTGCGCCTGCAAAATGAAATTTTGGCGGTTTTGCACCCACTCGGGGCGGATGTTCGCGATGATGGTGCCCTCGCTGTCGTCTATGAAGATGTGCCCGGTTTCCCACACCTTGTACACGGAGGCCAAATTGCTGAAATACAGGCCGTCCAGCGTCAGCGCCAGCACATGGCCCGCCTGGCCGGGAATGGGGGCCGCCAGATAGAAGGCCACGCCCGCCTCGCCCGGCACGGTGGACGTGAAGGCCACTTCGCCCGCAAAGGCCCTTTGCACGGCCTCGTTGCCGAAAAGCTGCGGCGCGGCAGGCCGCTCTCCACATGAGGCCGCTATTTCGCCTCCGGCGGCCATCACCGCCATGCCCGCGTATTTCGGGTACAGCCCCGCTTCGGCGGGCAGCGCCTCGGCCCAGGCGGCCGGCCCGGCCTGCGCAAGGCTTTCGGCCACCGCGCCCGCCTCGTGCCGCAGCATCTCAAGCTCTGCGCTGATAAAGCGATCGGCAATGTCGGCCACCACCATCATATCCGTCTCGGTGTAGGTTTCGATGTTTTCCCGCACATAGAGCGTGCCTGCCGTGATGCTGAGCAGAAGAATCATCGCGTTTGTTAAAACAATCACTAATATAGCCCTGATGCGTATTTTCATATACAGCGACCTCCGCGGCGTTGCGACGAACAGAATGGTTTTGCCTCGCTGTGCATAGAGTGGCTTTGGAAAGGGCTTTGCCGGTTGCCAAAGACGGCAAATAAGAATTTGTAATATTATACTCCATCCAAAGGCGTTTGTCAGCATAGCCGTTCACCAGGACATAACCAGGGCAAAACTGTGGCATCTAGAGCGTGTTGAGGCAAATGGAATGCCGCAACACGCCCTAGCTCCCACAGAAATATACAAGTTATGCCAACCTAAACCCTGTTTTTTCGCGCGCCGCCTGAATACAATTTAAGGTAGGTAATTAGCAAAACCGGAAACAGGGGTGTTACTATGCAGTACGGCCACTTTGATAACGAACACCGGGAGTATGTGATAGACCGAATCGACCTTCCCACCAGCTGGACAAACTACCTTGGCACCGAGGACATGGTGGGCGTGGTGAACCACACCGCCGGCGGCTATGTGTTCTATAAATCCGCAGAATACCACCGTATCACGCGCTTTCGCCCCAACGGCACGCCCATGGACAGGCCCGGCCACTACATTTACCTGCGGGACGACGACACGGGCGAGTATTGGTCTGTAAGCTGGCAGCCCGTGGGCCTGCCGCTCGGCAAGGCCCGCTACACCTGCCGCCACGGCCTGTCCTATTCTGTGTACGAGTGCGAATACGCCGGCATTTACGCAAAGCAAACCCTCTTCATCCCCCGCGGCGAAAACGTGGAGCTGTGGGACCTCGAAATTGAAAACCGCAGCGGCAGGGCCCGCAGCCTCAGCGTATTCTCCTACGCCGAGTTCTCCTTCCACCACATCGACATGGACAACCGCAACTTCCAAATGAGCCTGTACGCCGCCGGCGCAAGTTATGCGGACGGCGTCATCCAGCAGGAACTGCACTACGAGGAGAATGGCTTCCAGTATTTCACCGCCGATTTCACGCCCGACAGCTTCGACACCGTGCGGGACTCCTTCATTGGCCCCTACCGCAGCGAAACAAACCCCCTGGGCGTGGAAAAAGGCAGCCTGGGCGGCAACACCGAAAAGGGCGGCAACCAGTGCGCCGGCCTGCACAAACGCTTCTCCCTCACGGCGGGCGCTGGCCTGCGGGCCTGCTTCATGCTGGGCGAGGGAAACGCCGCCGCGGGCAACCGCGTGCGGGAGAAATTCACCGCGCCCGAAAGCCGCGACGCCGCCCTTGCGGCCCTGGCCGCCTACTGGGATGAGAAACTTTCCGCTTTGCAGGTGAACACTCCCAGCCAGGCCATGAATACGATGCTGAACATATGGACGCTGTACCAAAGCGAGGTGAACGTCATGTTCTCCCGCTTCGCCAGCTTCATCGAGGTGGGCGGCCGCACGGGCCTCGGCTACCGGGATACCGCCCAGGACTCCATGACCGTGCAGCACTCGAACCCCGCCCAGTGCCGCCTGCGCATTTTGCAGCTTCTGCGCGGCCTCACAAAAGAAGGCTACGGCCTGCACCTCTTCCAGCCCGAGTGGTTCGAGGAGAAAAAACAGCCCGCCTTCCGCAGCCCCACGGTTATCCCCACGCCCGGCAGGGATGAAATGATACACGGCCTCAAGGACGCCTGCAGCGACGACGCCCTGTGGCTCATCACCTCCATTGTGGAATACATCCGCGAAACCGGCGACGATGCCTTTGCCGGCCTGCCTGTGGCCTATGCCGACGGCCCGGAGGACACGGTGTATGAGCACATGAAGACCATCCTCGATTTCTCCGCGCGGATGGTGGGCCGCAACGGCGTGTGCCAGGGCCTGCGGGCCGACTGGAACGACTGCCTGAACCTGGGCGGCGGCGAAAGCGCCATGGTGAGTTTCTTGCATGTGTGGGCGCTGGAGCATTTCGCAGAGCTGGCCCGGCACCTGGGCCGCACGGAAGACGCCGAGCACTACGGCGCGCTGCGCCAAAAGGTGATTGCGGTCTGCGAGGAAAAGCTGTGGGACGGCGAGTGGTACCTGCGGGGCTTCACGGCCTCGGGCCGCCCCATCGGCACCAGCGGCGACGCCGAGGGCAAAGTTCATCTTGAAAGCAATGCCTGGGCGGTGCTGTCCGGCTGCGCGGGCCGGCAGCGCGGCGAAAAAGCCATGGACGCCGTGGCCGAATACCTGGGCACCCCCTGGGGCCTGTGCCTCAACGCGCCCGCCTACACCGTCATCGACGACGAGATAGGCTTCGTCACGCGAGTGTATCCGGGCCTCAAGGAAAACGGCGCCATCTTCAGCCACCCGAACCCCTGGGCCTGGGCGGCGGAGTGCCGCCTTGGCCGGGGCAAACGCGCCATGGAACTGTACGACGCGCTGTGCCCCTACAACCAAAACGACAAAATCGAAGTGCGCAGGGCCGAGCCCTACAGCTATTGCCAGTTCGTCACCGGGCCCAGTCATCGGCACTTTGGCGAGGCGCACCACCCCTTTATGACCGGCACCGGCGGCTGGAGCTACTATGCCACCACGCGCTTTATCCTCGGGCTGCGCCCGCAGTTCGGGGGCCTCGTGGTAGACCCCTGCATTCCCCCCGAGTGGGAGGGCTTCTCCCTCACGCGGCGCTTCCGCGGCGCCGAGTACCGCATCCGGGTGGAGAACCCGCAACACGTTTGCCGGGGCGTGGTGCAAATATACATAGACGGGGAAGCGGTGGATAGCATTCCCGTATTGCCCGAGGGCGGCGCCGCCGATGTGCGCGTGGTGCTGGGAAGCAAGGAGGAAGCCTGATGATTCAGTTTGGCACAGGCGGCTGGCGCGCCATCATCGGCGATGAGTTCACCAAGGCCAACGTGCAACTGCTCACGGCTGGCATCGCCCGCTGGCTGAAAGAGGCGGGCGAGGACAAGCGCGACTTTTTGATTGGTTACGACCGCCGCTTTTTAAGCGAGGAGGCCGTGAAGTGGGCCGCCGAGGTGATGGCCGCCGAGGGCATCCCCTGCCGCGTCATCAAGCGGGAAAGCCCTACCCCGCTCATCATGTTCGCCGTGCACCGCTGCAAGGCCGCGCTGGGCATGGCCATCACCGCCAGCCACAACCCTGCCAGCTACAACGGCATCAAGGTGTTCATGCGGGGCGGGCGCGACGCCGACGAAGACCTCACGCGCCAGCTTGAGGCCCACATCGCCGCCATCGGCGAGGTGCGCAGCGTGCCCTTCGAGGAAGCCCTCGCCGCCGGACAGGTGGAGCTTATCGACCCGATGAACGAGTACATCGACAGCATTTTGAGCACCGTGAACGTGGAAGCCGTGCGCGAACGCGGCCTGCGCGTAGTGCTGGACCCGATGTTCGGCGTATCGAAGAAGGCGCTGCAAACCATCCTGCTCACCACGCGCTGCGACGTGGACGTGATTCACGAGCGGCGGGACACGCTCTTCGGCGGGCGGCTGCCCGCCCCCAACCTTGATACCCTGGCCGAGCTGATGAACTTTGTGGACGAGCACCACTGCGACATTGGCCTTGCCACCGACGGCGATGCCGACCGCCTGGGCGTGGTGAACGACAAATCGGAGTTCTTGCACCCGAACAAGGTGCTGGCGCTGCTGTACTACTACCTTGTGAAGTACAAGGGCTGGCAGGGCGCCGTGGTGCGCAACATCGCCACCACCCACCTGCTTGACCGCATTGCCGAAGCCTTCAGCGAAACCTGCTACGAAGTGCCCGTGGGCTTCAAGCATATCTCCTCTAAAATGCTGGAAACCGGCGCCATCATCGGCGGAGAATCCAGCGGCGGGCTCACGGTGCGCGGGCACATCCAGGGCAAGGACGGCATTTACGCCGCCGCCCTGATAGTGGAGATGCTGGCCGTCACGGGCCGCAGCCTCAGCGATTTGTGGCGCGAGATAGAAGCTCTTTACGGCTGCTTTGAAATGGACGAACGCGACTACCGCTTCTCCCTCGCCAAAAAGGAAGAGGTCTACCGCACGCTTTTCACCGATAAGCTGCTGCCGGACTTTTCGCTGGAAATCGAGCGCGTGAGCTATCTGGACGGCTGCAAGGTCTATTTCCAGAATGGCGGCTGGATTATCGCGCGCTTTTCGGGCACCGAGCCGCTGCTGCGCATTTTCTGCGAGATGGACAGCATGAAAAACGCCAAAAAAACAGCCAACGCGCTGGAAGCCTTCCTGCGGCTTTCCCGCTAAAATTATTGTCATTCTGAGCGAAGCGAAGAATCTTTTAGCCGGATACTATGCGATTATTAGAAGGGAAAACACCATGCCGAACACGCAAAGCCCCTCGCCGGGGAAAAAGCGGCGCTCCTTAAAATGGAGCCTGATGCTGCTGATACTCACCTGCTGGCTGCTGCCGCTGCTGGTGCTTTTGTATGCCGGGCATCATTTTTCCCTGCAGCGCACCCGGCAGCACGTGACAGACATCGTCACTACCTCCATCTCCAACGCCGTGAGCGTGGCGCAGCGCAACCTGGAAAACGTGGTGGAGGCCTCGCTGGACGCCAGCTACTTCCCCACCGTGCGCAACGCTTACTCCGAGTATCTGAAAACCGGCAGCATCGCCAGCCTTTACACCGCCGTCACCACAAACTTCCTCTCCCCGCAATACAGCCGCAGCAACACCATCAACGCCACTTACCTCTTGTTCCCGCAGATACCCCAGCGAAGCGAACGCTTCTTTGAGTTCAACCCCATGCTCTCTTCTCACGACGAAGCCATGGCCTTTTACGGCGGCGGCGCGGCCGAGGAGGCCCTCTCGCGGGTGAACAGCCTCGGCAGCGACATCGGCTTCATCCGCTCGGGCGAGCATCTCTATCTGCTGCGCGTGTTGTCTTTGTACAACAACCGCTTCTCCCCCTACGCCGTGCTCGCGCTCGAGGTCAATCTGCCCTCGCTTTACACCGGCATTCAGAACCTGCCCTGGGTGCCCGCCTTCACGCTGCGGCTGAACGAAGTGCCGCTGGGCTATGGCGAGGAGGTTTCCTCCGAGGGCCTTACTCCCGGCCCCCAGCCCGCCACAAAAATGCTGGAAGGCCAGCGCATTTTGGTATACGGCCAAAACGAAGGCCCGCGCTTCACGCTGGAATACTGCGCCATTGCCGATTTACAGCCGCTGATGCGCGAGATAGGCGCCCCCATGCAATACCTCTATTTCGGGTTGCTGTCCATCCCCTTCATGGCCGTGGTGCTGTACTTCTTTGCCCGCATGATCAATCGCCCCATCCGCCGCCTCAGCGAGTTTTCAAACACCATCGAGAGCGGAAGCTTCGGGCTGCAAATGGACGAAACGAGACTCGGCAGCCGGGAATTTGAGTATCTGGGCGGCCGCATGAACGCCATGAGCGCCCGCCTGCAAGAGCAGTTCGACCGCCTGTACCTGGAAGAACTGGCCCTGCGCGACGCGCGCATTAAGGCGCTGCAAAGCCAGATAAACCCGCATTTCCTGGGTAACACGCTCGAAATCATCAACTGGGAAGCCCGCATGGCCGGCAACGAAAAAGTCAGCTACATGCTCGAGGCCCTCACCATCATGCTGGAAGCCGCGCTGGACAGGCGCCACCGCCCGCTTATTCACCTCTCGGAGGAAATGGTGTATGTGAACGCCTACCTTTACATTATTAAAGAGCGCCTGGGCAAGCGCATCAGCGTGGAGATAGACATACCGGACTCCTTGCTGGACTGGTATGTGCCTCGGCTAGTGCTGCACACCATCATAGAGAACGCGGTAGAGCACGGCGTTTCGTCTTACCCCAGCGGGCGCGTATGGATAAGCGCCGTGCGGGAAAACGATGAATGGATGCGCCTTGAAGTGACGAACGACCGCCCTCTCAGCCCGGAAAACGAGGCGCGCATTGCCGCCATGCTGGACGGCCAAACCCCCGAACCGGAGCTTTCCTCCGGCAGCATCGGCATTCGGAACGTTCACCAGCGCCTGCGCATCATTTACGGGGACGAAAGCGGCCTTTCCGTCAAAACGCACAAAAACGGGCGCACTGTTTCGTCAATGCGCATAGGGCATAGGCACACACAGCAAAATGAGTCAAATTAGCGCAAGCGCGTGCATGGTTCCGCCTTTTGCGCTTTCGTATAATTGAAATTGTAAAGGGGCCGCGGCCCCTTACCCCTTTAAAAAAGGGAAAACCTTTGGAGGTATGTTCGTATGAAGAAAGCACTTGCCCTTGTTCTGGCAGTTCTTATGTGCTGCGGCCTGATGGCTGCCTGCACCAGCCCGGCTGCGCCGTCTTCCGCGCCCGCCGACGCTTCCACCCCCGCCGACCCCGCTTCCACCCCTGCGGAGGCGGCCGCGCCCGTAGATTTGCGCGTCGTGTCTTCCTTCTCCGGCACCGACGGCAACCGCCAAGCCTTTGAGGACGCTTACAAAGCCTGGGAAGCCGCCACCGGCAACACCGTCATCGACGAATCCCAAACCTCGGACGAGAGCTGGAAAGCCAAAGTGCTGGCCGACTTTGAGACCGGCAGCGAACCCGACGTTCTGTTCTTCTTTGCCAACAACGATTCCAACAGCTTCATCGAGGCCGGCAAGGTCGTCTCCATTGAAGACATCCGCGCCGAATACCCCGACTATGCCGCCAACATGAACGATGCCAGCCTGCCCACCTCTTCCGTGGACGGCAAGGCCTACGCCATCCCCACCACGGGTTTCTGGGAAGGCCTGTTCTTCAACGAAGCCGTTCTGGCCGACTGCGGCCTGACCGCCCCCGGCCCCGATACCACCTGGGATGAATTCCTGGCCATGTGCGAGGCCATCAAGGCCAAAAACTACACCCCCATCGCCGTGTCTCTGGCCGAGGTGCCCCACTACTGGTTCGAGTTCTGCATCATGAACAACGGCGGCCCCGGCGCCGCCCACATGGTTGCCCCCGCCGCCGAAGGCGACGCTTCCTTCGCCAGCTGGGCAGGTGGCCTCAACGACATTGCCGAGCTGTACCAGAAGGGCTACCTGCCCGCCAACACCCTCTCCGCCACCGACGCCGAAACCTTCCAGCTGATGTATGACGGCGACGCCGCTTTCGCCATCGACGGTTCCTGGAAAGTGGGCCAAATTATGGAGAACGTGGGCGACCGCCTGGACGACTACGGCGTGACCTTTGTGCCCGGCAAGGGCTCCCGTGTGGCCACCGACATCGTGGGCGGCCTGTCCATGGGCTACTTCATCACCAAGAAAGCCTGGGACGACCCCGCCAAGCGTGAGGCTGCCGTCAGCTTCGTCAGCGCCCTTACCACCGACGAAGTGGTGAACACCATGGCCGCCGGCACCGCGCAAACCGCCCTGAAAGCGAAAGCCGAGAAGCCCGCCGACCTGAACAGCCTGCAGCTCAAGGCCTTCGACATGATGATGGGCGCCACCAGCGTCACCGCCGCCGTGCAAGACTACATCAGCCCCGAAGCCAAAACCCAGATTCTTGTAACCGACACGAAGCTGGTTGCCAATGGCGACGTGAGCGCCGAAGACGCCGTGAAGAACATGATTGCCGCCAACGGCTGATTGCCAAGCAGATAATATAAGCTGAATGGGGCTGTTGCAAAGCGTACCGCTCTGCAACAGCCCCAACTTTTCATCGCCGCCCTTCCCTTGCCCTAACGACTAACGACTAATGACTAAAGGAGGCGCGCTTTTTGAAAGACAATCGCTCCATGATATACAAAAAGAAAACGCCGCTGCTATTGTTTTTGATACCGGCCTTCGCGTTTCTCTCGCTGTATCTGTTCTATCCTTTCGCGATGAACCTTATCAACAGCTTCAGCGATATTCCGTCTTTGGGCGCCGCCTCCAAGGGCCTGCTGGAGCCTTGGTACACGAACTACCAGCGCCTTGTGACAGACCCCTATATGCGCACCGCGTTTTTCAACACCATGCTCATGATGCTGGCCACCATCGTGTTCCAGGTGGGGCTCGCCCTGGTGCTGGCCCTGATGGTGGACGGCATTCGCCGGGGCGCGGGCTTTTTCCGCACGGTGTACTTCTTCCCCATCGTCATTTCCGCCACGGCCCTGGGGCTTATGTTCAACCTGTTGTTCCTTTACGACACCGGCCCCATCAACCAAATCCTCATCAACCTCGGCCTCATCTCCGAGGACGCGCTGGTGAACTGGAAGGAACCCTTCTGGATGTTCACCATGTTCACCCCGGTGATGTGGCAGTACGTGGGTTACTACTTCGTCATCATCGCCACGGGCCTGAATAACATTTCGCCGGATATGTACGAGGCCGCCGGAATAGACGGCGCAAGCGGCCGCCAGGTGGTGTTCCGCATCAAGCTTCCCCTTTTGCACAACACCCTGTGCACCTGCCTCATGCTGGCCATCACCGGCGCGCTGAAAGTGTTCGACCTGCCCTGGACGATGTTCCCCGGCGGCATGCCCATGGAGAAAAGCTGGCTCACCGGCACCTATATGTACAAGTATTCGCTGGGCGGGGCCAACAACATCGGCTATTCCAGCGCCATCGCGGTGTTCATCGTCATTTTGGGCGTGGTGCTCAGCCAGCTTGCGAACCGCATCTTCAAGGAAAAGGATTACTGAAAAGGAGGGCCGCCCCATGCACCGCACGCACATCATCCGCCGCAGCCGCGTAAAGCCCTCGGAAATTGTCTGCTATATCCTGCTTTCCCTGTGGGCCTTCACCACCGTTTACCCCTTCATTTGGGTGCTGCAAAACTCTTTCAAGGACAAACGCGCCATCCGCACCGACGCCTTCTCCCTGCCCTTTGGCGACTTGTTTACCCTTGACAACTACACCGAAACCTTCGAGAAGTTCAACGTGTTCACGGCCTACCGCAACAGCCTCATCATTTCCGGCTTCGTCACCCTCGCCGTGGTGCTGATAGCGGGCCTGTGCGCCTACGGCATGGCGCGCTACAGCTTCCGAGGCCGCCGGGTGCTGCATTCCCTGCTTGTGGCCGCCATGATGTTCCCGGTGTTCGCCACCATCATACCGGTGTTCACCATGCAGTTCAAGTGGGGCATCGTGAACACCACGGTGCCGCTCAGCTGGCTTTCGGTGGGCCTGCCGCAAATAGCGGGCAACGCCTCCTTCGCCACGCTGGTGCTCATGAGCTACATCCGCAGCCTCCCCATCGATTTGGAAGAAGCCGCCTACCTCGAGGGCTACGGCGTTGTGCGCATCTTCTTCCGCATCATTTTGCCGCTGGCAAAGCCCAGCTTTGCCACGGTGGCAATCTTCACCTTTTTGTGGAGCTACAACGATTTGTTCACCCAAATGTTCTTTTTGCGCTCGGCTAAGTTCTTCACCATCACCCGCCTGCTGAACGATATTTCCAGTGTCTCCGGCGGCACGAACTACGGCTGGATGGCAGCCGCCGTGGTGCTGGTGGTGCTGCCCGTGCTGGTGGTGTACATCTTCCTGCAAAAGAACATCATCCGCGGCCTCACTGCCGGCGCCATCAAGGGTTAGGCTTATTATTAAAAGGCTGCCGCAAAACGATTTTTCAAATCGCTTTGTGGCAGCCTTTTTTACTCACCGCTTGCCGGGCTTGCCGTCCTTCTTCACCGACCAGCCGAAGTGCCCCACATAGCCGCCCTGGCCGTAGTATTCCCCGTGGATGTAGGAGAGGATGCCCGCCTTTTCCAGCGCCAGGCGGCCCTTGTCGTCCAGCAGGGCCTCGTCCACCGATACGGCGAGGATATCGGCCATGAACATATCGTGGCTGCCAAGGGCCTTCACTTCAAATACCCTGCATTCCAGCGATACCGGCGCCTCGGCGATGGAGGGACAATCGACGGCGAAGGAGGCCTGCGCCGTAAGGCCGCAGGCGGCGAATTTGTCCTCGTCGCGCCCGGACTTTACGCCGCAGTAATCGGCGGCCCGCGCCAGCTTTTCGCCCGTGAGGTTGATGACGTAGACGCCGCTTTGCTTGATGAGCCCGTGCGAGTAGCGCGGCGGCTGGATGGAGACATAGGTTCTCGGCGGGGTGGAACAGATGATGCCCGTCCAGGCGGCGGTCATGGCGTTCGGTTTTTCCATTGTGCCGCAGGATATCAGCGCGGCGGGCAGCGGCGACAACAGCGTACCGGGCTTCCATTGTATCTTTGCCATAGCGGAACCTCCCTCGGTTCTTTCCCTTTATGTAAGCATTGAATCATTTGATAGCCTGTCATCCTGAGCGAAGTGAAGGATCTTTTCCTTCGTATACAAGAAAACGTTCCAATACAAAGATTCTTCACTTCGTTCAGAATGACAACAAATCAGTGATTACTTTTATTATAGCATAGCACACAAAGCGTGGTGGCCGCAAAGCATTCCTTTGCGGCCACCACGCTTTGATATAGCTTACTTCGGCAGCCTGTTGCGGTACTCGTTCGCGCTGCATTGTTCCATCTTCTTGAAAATGCGCGAAAAATGGGTCACGTCTGAAAACCCGGTCATCTCGCTTATCTTCCAAATGCGCAGGGTGGAATTCGCAAGCAAATCCTTGGCTTTTCGGATGCGCACGCTATTGAGAAGGTCGCTGAAATTCTTGCCCGTGTGCCGGGTAATCAGCTTTGAAAGGTGCCACTGGCTCACATATACCTTCTCGGCCACATCGGTCAGCGTCAGTTTTTCGGCATAGTGCTCCTCAATATACCTCTCCGCGTTGTTCACAATAAAGTTGCCCGCGGCGGCACCCTCCTTCGTGACGGCCGGCGCGTCTTCGGCCAGGCGCGGCTCCTGCGCTTCATCGCGGCGCAGGGCCTCCACCATGGTTTTCAGGGCCTCTTCCAGTTCGGCCATTTTGCTTGGCTTCAGCACATAGCTGGTCACGCCCATGCGAATGGCTCTTTGGGCGTATTCAAAGTCCGGGTATCCGCTGAGGATGGTCACCTGCATTTTGGGAAAATCGTGGCGCAGCGCGGCAATCAGCGAAAGGCCGTCCATGGCGGGCATTCGGATATCGGTGATGAGGATGTCCGACTTCACCTCGCGTATCAGCGAGAGGGCGGCCATGCCGTTTTCGGCGGTGCCCACCACCTCGCAGCCATAGCGCGCCCACGGCAGCAAGTGAGAAAGCCCCTCCACAATGGTGGGCTCGTCGTCTACAATTACAGCTTTGTACATATGCTCTGCTTCATGCGCTTTTGCTGGAATTCAAAAAATCCTCGTAAGAAACGCCGAACACTTGTATGATAGCGTCCATCATAGCCATAGAAATGCCGCGCCGGCCATTTTCTACGGCGGATACATAGGTTCGGGAAACGCCCAGTTTCTCGGCGGCCTCCCATTGCCGCCAACCACGGTCCAGCCGCAGCTGTTTCAAATCAATCCACGCTTTTCTTCGTACCTCAGCCATCGTTCCTGCTCCTTTGGTGCGTCTGATAGTAATGGTTACAAGAGGTTTTGGTTGCAATTTGTCACCTCTTCTGTGTTATACTATACTGTGTCGTGTTACCCGAGAGTCAATATGCATTTCAGAAAAAATTTCAAAAATATTTTATCTCGTTTTTTCATTGTTTTCCAGGCAAAAACATGATAACAGCACCCATCCCGGCGCCTATTTGTGCCCAAATAACCCTCGTGTTAAGCCGAGAGTTTTCTTGTAATTCAAGGCGTTTAGGGTTATAATATGGGTATCGTAATCATCACCCAAAGGGGTAATAACCATGCAGGAACCGCAATTTTTCTCCGTGGGCACTTTTGCGCGCCTGGCGCGCACCACCAGGGACACATTGCACCACTACGACAGTATCGGCCTGCTTTCCCCGATGCTTCGCGGGGAAAACCATTACCGCTATTACTCCGCCGGGCAATTGGCCTCCATCAATGTCGTTCGCGTTTCACGCGAACTGGGATTGACCCTGGAAGAGATAAAGGGCGAAAAGGATAAGCGCAACCCGGAATACGCCGACGCCTTCCTTGGCAGGCGAATCGACGAGATAGACAAGAAGATGGAAGATTGGGCCGTTGCCCGCAAGCTGTTGACCACACTGCAAAAGGCCATTCGCTCGGTGCGCGGCGTAGACGAGGACGCCGTCACCATCCAGTACGTGCCGGCGGAGGCCATCATTATGGGCGATATAAATGACTACAGCCAGGGCCAGGGCCCCTATGACGCCTTGCTCCAATTCTACAACAACATGGGCGAACGTTACCCTCATTTGGACCTCAACTTCCCTGTGTGGGGCCTGTTTTCGCGGCGTCGCATTGAACAAGGGGACTGGGCCGTCCCGGAACGCTATTATTTCTACAACCCCGACGGCTGGGACAGGCGGCCCGCCGCGCAATATGCCGTTGGCTACACGCGCGGCGGCTATGGGCATAATGACGAGCTATACCAGCGCATCGTGCGCTACATAGACGAACAGGATTATGAAATATGCGGCGACGCCTACGAGGAATACCCCCTCAATGAATTCAGCATTTCCGACGCCAACAACTATTTACTGCGGGTGATGATTCCCGTGCGCCAAAAAGCCGCCGGCGAGGCAGCGGCGGAATAGAGCAGTCTACAGTATTTTCCGAAAAGAATTACACACCCACCCGGCCAATATAACAAAGGGCCCGGCAAAGTGTTTTGCCGCGGCCCTTTTTTATTGTGCGCAAAGAATCCGCTTCCTCTTTGGCGCTGGGGTATTTGCACGCGCCTCAAAGTTTGTGCTTTGCGCTTATATTAACCCGGCGCTATGCCGCGCACGGCGGGTTCACTTTGAGATACGCCCCCAGCGTAATACTTTTGTTCCCGGCCGCCGCGCCCACGGGTGGGGAGGCCCAAAGCGCGGCGGCCGGGAACACAGAGGAGTTGCACCCGGCTGGCGCGCTGCGGGTGGGGAGGCCCGAGGGGCCGCGCCGGGTATATCACAGGGTGAATCGTCCTTGGGGAGGGCATTTCACCCTTGATCGGTTGCGTCTGAATTATCGTGAACTATCGCAAGCACATTATAAAGCATCATGTTACATTTGAGTCAATAGACTTGCCGCAATTTTCTAACTAAAAATAGATAGCCAGTTTTTCGCAACATCGCGCGTTCCCTGCGAACGGCCTGCCTGCCCCCTCGGCGGTGCGGGCAAAACCCTAATCCGGCATAGAGCTTTTGGCATTTTGGCGGCATGGCGCACCCATTTATCCCGGTACTGCGGCAGCATCATGCTGCCCCTCAAAAGGCTGAACAACATCTTTTTCGGCTCGGATATCTTTATCTTCTTTTTCGTTTCCATTCGCCTCGCCCCACTTCAAGTTTTCTTGCGGCGCACCACGAACTGCACCAGCGTCACCAGGATGATAATCAGCATAAGAATGGTACCCTGGGCGCTGGCGCGCGCAAGGCTGAACACGCCGCCCGAATACACGTTGCGCACCATCTCCATCACCGGGAACAAGCCGCGGGATGAACAAGCCTCGCAAAACCAAGGGGCTGTTGCAAGGCGTACCGCCATGCAACAGCCCCTTGGTTTTCGCTTGAACGCCCTACTTCACTATGGCCGTATTCACGGTAAGCGTGGTCACATACTTTCCGCTGTTGCCCTCAAGGTAAATACCCAGCTTGAGGCCCAGCTTTTTTGCCCCGGGCGCGGCGGTTATTTCATACCAGCCGCCGCCCAAAGAGCGCAGGCTGTAGAACTCGCTGCCCTTGCCGGCCAAAATCTCCACGCGGGCAGGGTCTATGGCGCGGGCGCCGCCGGTGGAAACAATGCGCACGCGGGCCGCGCTGGCCTTATCCCCCGGGCACAGCGTGACGGTTTTGGCGCTTAGAGACAGCGCGGGCTTCGAGGCGCTCACTTTCAGCTTAACTTCGTTTGAGGTAAGCTCTTCGCCCGAGGGAAGCCTGCCTTTCAGCTTGAAGCTGTAGGTGCCGGTGGCCAGGCTCTCGCCGGGCATCAGGCTCAGCATGGCGGAGGCCGCCCCGGTGGTAACAACATCCAGCTTGCCCGCCAGCGCGCCGGCGTCTGCCAGGGCAAAGCCGCCTTCGCCAACGCCGGTGTTGCAGCCGGAGAATTTAAAGCCAACGGTGGCGACGGTTCCGCTCGTCAGGTTCAGGCTGCCCTTGAGGGTGGCCTTCATGGCGGGCCGGGTGGTGTCTGGCTGGGTGTTCACGTTGATGGTAATTTCCTGGTCGCGCTGCTTCGAGGCCGGGAGGTGCTTGTTCAATCTGTAGCCGAAGAACTTCACTTTTACCCGGTAGCTGGCAGCCGCCGAAGTATTGTACTCCGCGTCGGCCCTGGGTTCTATCGAAATGATGATATTGGCGCCGGCCTTTTCTATTTTCAGCGGCAGGTAACCATACCCGGCGTAGATGTTCACCCAGCGGCCCCGCTCCTTGCGCTGCATGGAGTCCGTATAGGAGACGTCGTCAAAAACAAAATCGCTCTGGGAGGGTTTTAGGGCTATCGCGACGGAATCGGGCGTATTGAGGCCCGGGTTCAGCGTCACCTTGGTTGTGGACGGCGTAAGCTTGATGGCGGAATTGACGCCCGAGGAGGCGATACTGACCGGCAGCTTCACGGTGCCGCCGCCGGCGCAGCGCACCCCCAAAAGCACCTTTTTCGTGCCCTTGGGCACATCCTCATCGTCCAGCAGGGGGTTCCACCCCAGGCGGAAAGCGCCGCTTTGGCTGTTGTAGCTTTCGGCCAGCTGCACCGGGCAGCCGTCCGCGCCGTTCAGGTAGGTTTTGCGCTCGGCTTCCGTCATTTCGCCGGCGGGCAGCAGCACCACATCGCGCACGCCCAGCGAGGTCAGCGTGTCCTTGCTGTTTTTCGGCTTCAGGGTAAGCTGAACCCCCTTCGAAGACTCCACCACCCCGAAGAGCTTGATGGAGGTGCTTGAAAGCTTTAGCCCCGGCACGGTGTTTACCGCCGACACGGTGAGGCGGAAGGGACGCCAGTGGCCGGGATAGCCGGGCAGCTGCGCCTCCATGTACAGCTTGGCGCTGCGCCTGGCGCCCTCGGTGAGCACCGTGGCCCTCATCGCGCCGCAGTCCAGCGCCATCCAGGGGGTGGCGCCGCCCATCAGGCGGGTGTTTTCGGCCTCTTTTCCGGGCTGCTGGCGCAGTTCCAGCGGGGCCGCGCCGTTTACCAATACATTGCCGCTGCGCGACTGCACAAAGCTGTTTATCTTCAAGGTGACACTTTTGGCCGTTGGCAGCTTTTTGTTCACCTTCAGGGTCAGCACCTCGGAGGCGGCGAGGCTGGCGTCACCCTCGAAGGCCAGCCGCACCTTATAGCTGGCCGCCACGCCGCGCAGGGCCTTGCTGTCTCCGGCCAGGGCCGCCGCCTCGGGCTTTGGCGCCACCTCTATGGTGCGGCCGTCTACCACGCGCAGGCTGAACCACTTCTCGGCGGCCTCGGCGTCTTTGGGCTTGCCCGGCGCGGGGGCAAACACCGGCTTGGCCAGGGGGGCTGGCGGCGGGTCACTCAGGCTGCCCGCCGTCGCCGTCGTCCACAGCCGCAGGGATGCGGGCGTCTCGCCGAACAGCGCCACCGTGGCGGTCTTGCCTTCCAGCCGGTACTCGGCAGGCGCGGCGGGGGCGGCGTACACATCCACGCGGCACTCGCCTTGCAGGCCGACGGGCAGGCCATTCGCGTCCACGCACTCGGCGCGCACCATTACGCTGATGCCGCCCCGCACCGCGTTCATCTCGCCGGTTTCCTCGTCCAGAATCAGATAGTCGGCGGGTGCGGCGTTCTCCTCAAGGCTGTCTATCACCTCGCCCAGGCTGTAGCGCACCCGCATGCCGGGCAGGCCCGTGAGGGTGGCGGCCAGCTTGGTTTTATCACCCTCGAAAAGCGTCAGGCCGCGCAGATTAAAGTTCAGTGCGCCCACCGGCGCGGCGGGCAGCTTCACCGCGCACTCGGCGGTGCCCGGCCCGGCCACGCCGCCGGCGGCCCCCACGGCCCGCACCCGGTATGAATACGAGGCTCCAATGTTCACGGCGCTGTCCCGGTACGAGGTTTCCTCAGTAGCGGCCAGCGTAACGTAGCTTTTGGCGGTGGTGTTGTATCGCTCCACCAGGTAGCTTCCGGCGCCCTCGGCGGGCTGCCAGCTCAGGGTCACGGCGGGGCTGTCGCCATATGCGGGCGCGGCGGTGAAAGCGGCGGGGGCGTCCGGCGGAGTGCTTACGGTAAGCGACGCGTACCACTTGCAGGGAGACGGCCCCCACAACCCTTGCGATTCATCCGGGAAGCCGCGCTCGTCGTACAGGAAATTGGCCCATACGTTGGTAACGCGGTAGCTATATTGCCTGCCGGGGGCAAGGCCGGTATCGGTAAATCGGGGCGCGCTGTACTTGCCAAGCACGCCCACCGGCTTATACTGCCCCGCGCCGGGGTCCAGCCGGAACACGAAGAACCCGTCGCTGGCGACGATGCCGAACATATCCACCGGTGGCGTCCAGCTTAAAGTAGTACCGGTGAGGCCGGTGCTGGCGGCAAGGCTGCCCGGAGGCTTGGAGTAGACGTCCAGCGGGCCCTTTTCCACCGGCTGCGTAGGTTCGCTGTATATCCGCTCTCCGCCGGGTGTTTCAACATAGCCCAGCACCTGGTAGGCGTAGGTTACCATCATGTCCATATCCCGCACGGGGAACACATGCCGATATACATACTCGGACGCATAGTCGTAAAAATCGTGATAAACGAGGTCATCGGCGTCCACGGCGCCCAAGTCCACATAGTAGGGGCTCACCGGATTGTCGGAATCCAGTTCATCGTCTACCGCGCCGCCTATTACGCGCCGCTGCACCACATAGCCGTCCAGGCCCTCGGTGGGTTCCCACACCAGCACATGGCCGTCCAGCATCCACTGCACCTTTAGGCCCGTGGGCTGGCCGGGCAGGCTGACGGCTACCTCGCTGTAGGGGGAGTAGCCGCTCTCCACGCGGCAGGCGCCCGCCGCGGCCACCGCCCGCACACTGTACAGATACTCGATGCCGGCGGTGGTGCGGTTGTGCGTGTAGCTGGTACTCTCGGAAGCACCCAGCGGCGCGGGTTCGGTCTCCCTGGCCTCGCCGCTCTCAGGGTCGGTATATCGCTCCACCACTTGCAGTTCATAGCCGGTTGCCCCCGGCACCGCCTCCCAGCTTACCACCGTTTTGCCCGAACCCGCCGCGGCCACCGGTTTTCCGGGGGCAGGCAGTGTGGCGGGCGGGCTTTGCAGGCTCACCTCGGCGCCATAGGGGCTGTAGAGTTTTGCCGTCCCGTCCTCATCCAGCGCGTAGGCGCGCACCCGCCAGCTTTGCGCAGCGCCGCGCGCAATACTGTCATCCGCAGGCGAGGCAGTGGCGGAAAGCGTCTGCCAGCCGCCGCTTCCAATCCGGCGCTGCAGCTCGTAGCCCGCTGCGCCGGTTACGCCGTTCCAGGTCAGGCGAACACCGGCGCCCGCTTCGTCCAGCGCCGCCGCCAGGCCGGTGGGGGCGGCGGGGGCCTTGGGCCGCGCCATGGTGGTAATGCTCAGCTCGTTTGAGAACGCACTGGTGACGCTGTAACCGTCTATCCGGCCCTTGGCCCGCAGGCGGTACACATAGGTGCTGCCCTCGTCCAGCCCGGTGTGGGTGTAGCTTAGGGTGGCGGCGGGCACCGTCTCTAAAAGCCGCTCGGCGGCCGTGCCCTTGCGCACATAAAGGTCGTAGGAGGCAGCGCCCTCCACGGCATTCCATTTTATCGAGGTTTGAGAACTGGTAACGGGGGCGTCGCCGCGCACCGGCGCCGGGGCGGGCAGGCGCGGGCCGGCGGCCGTTGTCACGCTCAGCGTGTTTGAGTAGTCGCTTGTGAGGGAGATGCCGTCAATGCTGCCTTTGGCAAGCACCTTGTATTGGTGGGTTTCCTCTGGCGAGAGGCCGGTGTGGGTGTAGGCCGTGCCGCTCACCGCGGCCAGCCGCGTGAAGCTGCCATTTTCCAGCGCGTGGTATACTTCATAGCCGCTGGCATTTTCCACACCGTTCCAGATAAAGGAAATGCTGTCACGTTCCGGCTGGGTGGCGATGCGCAGGTTGGTGGGGGCGTTCAGCGAGGGGCCGTCCGCATTTGAGGTAAAGGCGCGCACGCGGGTGTTGTAGTTGCCGTCGCCGCCCGCATCGTACCAGCCGGCGTCTTTGTTGTTGCTGATGAAGCTTTGCCCCGCCTTGGACACGGACGTGAACCTCACCCAGCCGCCGTCGTAGGTGGTGTCTACCGGCAGCCGCACCACCTCGCCGGAATTGCTGGACAAGGTGACCACCACCGAGTAAAGTTCTCCGGGCTTCAGGTTCACGGCCTGTCCCAGCTCTAGGGTATGGTAACCCGTGTATGTGAGGGCGCTTGGCGCCGAGGCGTAGGCTTTAACGCCGGCTGTCGGGCTTGCGGTGCCGGGCAGGCCGGTGTATATCTCCACCTGCGCGCTCATGCCGTGCTGCAAGGTTCTTACGGAAACGGCCTCCAGCTTTTCGTAGCCTGCGGCGGTGAAGATATTGGCCGTGTAGGCCGTGCTTGCGCCGGCGTAAGTCACGCTGCTCACGCCGCTGGAACCATCGTAATAATACTGGTTGTCGTAGTTGTCCGCTTTTTCATATAGGTAGAAATAGGCGGTGTTGACGTTGCGCAGGCTAACGTCCTCGTAGGAAAGCCAGAAAGTGCCGTTATCTGTACTTTGGCCCCAGCTGTTTTTTATCAGCCAGGCGCCGGGGCGGCTGGGCCGCGCCCCGCTTTGAGACCTGAAATTGCCGGTTGCGAAGTTATCGTCCCAGCCCACCAGCGTTACGGCGTGCCCGCCCCCGGTGGTGGTGTTGTTGTAATAACAGTTTTGCGGGGCGCCCCGGCTTTTGTAACTGCGGTAGTAGCTGTCTTCCATATAGCTCACCACGGCCGCGCCGTGCTGCATCAGCAGGCTTTTCACCTCGTCCGGGTTATTCATTGGCACCCAGTACGAGTCCTGCATATGGCCCTGGATGTTGCTGAAAGCAAGGCTTGCGGAGAGGCTGGAAGGGTTGGAGGTTCTGTACGGGGCCACGCTCTCGTGCGCGGGGCCTTCCCAGTTGGCCAGGGAAGCCGTTAAATACTGCGCGTTACCTCCCTGTTGCAGATAATTGGCCTCTTTCGGGGTCGTCAGGTCTCCCCGCGTGTTGCCCAGGGGGTCTGGCTGGCGGTGGTAGTGGAAGTAGGCGAAGTGAAGCTCCGAGAAATCGGCATTGGTTCTTGTGTGGGGAAAGGCGGGGTTAGACACCATATTGGCCTCGGCCACCGCCATGGCCGCGAAAGACCAGCAGGTGCCGTACTGGCCCTGGTCTTTGATGGGGCTGAGCCAGCCATTGTCCTCCGAGCTGTATCGCGACGGAAGCACCGCCTCCGCGTAAAGGCCGGTTCTGCGGGGAAGCGGCTCCACCTGAAAACCGCTGTCTCCATAGCCGTATGGGCTCACCCCGCCGTCGGGGCTGGGTATGAAAACATCAAAGTCGGCCGGGCCGGCGGCGGGCGTGTCGGTGGCGGAAGCGAGGGGGGCTTCGCTCAGGCTTTCGGGCCTTTGCCTCGGGCTGGCGGCCTCGCCGGCCTGGCTTTCGGGTTCGGCTTCGCTGCCGGGGCCCTGCGCCGGGCTGTCTGGCTCTGAGGGCACTTCGGGCTGGGCGGCCTCGGCCAAGCCGGGCGCGCTTGCGGCCAGGGCCCGCACCGGCAGCACTGTGCCCAGCAGCAGCGCCAGCATAAGCATCAGGCTGATTATTTTCACCATACGGTTCATCGCTTTATCCTCCCGCCACAGCAAACATCGAGCATCACGCTTATTTCATGCTGCCTCAGGTTTAGTGTATAAAAAATAATCCTGCATCGCAATAGATGCGGGCAATGAGGGTAAGATAGTATATACAGTTTTTAAGTTTGTATAAAGAAAGCCCGGCGCGGCGCAGCATCCAACCGCACCGATTTCCCCCAAGGTCATTCCAAGCCCAACCCATCCGTCATTGCGGGCTCGACCCGCAATCTCCCCCGGCCCTCACGTCATTGCAGGCCCAACCCATCCGTCATTGCCGGCCCCGCCCGCAATCTCCCATCCCCACTGTCATTCTGAGCCGAAGGCGAAGAATCTTGTCCTGCTCCCTGCAAAAGATTCTTCGCTTCGCTCAGAATGACAATTAATTAATGCTTACCAGCGTGTTGGACTGCCTTCGCCCGCCGCCTTTCACCTGCCCTGCGGGGGGGCGAACCCCTTCTCCCGGCATATCTGCTCAATAAAGCCCGAATCCGCCATGGATACAAAGTCGCAGTCGGCCACAATGATATGGTCCACCAGTTGCACGTTTATCAGGCTAAGGGCCTGGAAGGCCTGTGACGTGATGTGTTTATCCGCCGCGGAGGGAATGGCCACGCCGCCGGGGTGGTTGTGGGCCATCAGCACGCCCGTGGCGTTGGCGTTCACCGCGTGCACTACAATTTGCTTGATGGTGATGCGCACGGCGTTGACGATGCCGTCTGCCGAAACGCACTCGCAGCGAAGCACCTTGCGTTTGTCGTCCAGGCAGGCCAGCCACACTTCTTCGCTGCGCTTGCCCACAAAGCGCGGCATAAAGTAAGCGCCGGCCTTCTCGGTGGAATCCAGCACTGCCCCCGGGCGGGCCAGGTTCGCGTAATAGTAGCCGCAGGCGGTGGGCAGCAGCTTCAACAGCACCGCGCTGGAACTGCCGACGCCCTCCACGCGCAAGAGCTCGTCGTATGAAGCGTCCATCACGCCGGCAAAGCTGCCGAAACGTTTTACCAGCCGATGCGCGATGGCGTTGGTGTCGCACCGGGGCCGGGCGTAGAACAAAATCAGTTCCAGCACCTCGTGCTCCTCAAAATGCTCGAGGCCGCTTCTTAGAAAGCGTGTACGAAGCCGCTCCCTGTGGCCGTCGTGCACACTCATCCCGCGCTTCCCTCCCTCTTGGGCGCCAATCCCTGGCTGTGTCATGGAGTGCAGTGCCAGCCCTTGCCTGGGCCGGTGGTTTAGAGTACAATTCTATCATACCGCCGTGGCCAATGCAATAAGGAGACACATAGCTATGAAACAATTCGTGGCAGGCCCCAACGAGCAGGGCATGCGGCTTTCCCGCTTTGTGCAGCGGGTCACCGCCGGCCTGCCCGGCCCCGCCATGTATCGGCATTTTCGCCATCGCCGCGTGAAGGTAAACGGCAAACGCGCCGCGCCGGAGAGCCTCCTCTCGCAGGGCGACGTGGTGGAACTTTACCTGAACGATGAATACTTCCCTGCGCCCGCCGCCCGCCCCTTGCCGCCCGCCGCGCAATTGCCGGATTTTGGCACTGTGTACGAGGACGCCGGCATCGCCGTGCTGTACAAGCCCGCCGGCGTACTCAGCCACAAGGGAGGCGGCCCTTCCCCTTCCCTGTTGGACGCCTTCACCGCCGCGCTGCTGCGCCGGGGGGAATACCGCCCCGACGAAGAACACCACTTCGCCCCGGCCCTGTGCAACCGGCTGGATCGCGGCACCGAGGGCCTGCTGCTGGCCGCCAAAACGGCCGCCGCCCTGCGCGACGCGAACGAAATCATCCGCCTGGGCCTGCTTACGAAGGACTATCTGTGCGTGTGCTGCGGCGCGCCGCCGCAAGGGCAGCACCAAGCCTGGCTAACGCGCCGGCGCGCCAGCCACAGCGCATGCGTCACGGCCACCGAGGCCGAGGGCGCAAAGCCCATCCGCACCGGCGTTGAGGTATTGGAACGCAAGGGTGGCCTTAGCCTGTGCCGGGTGCGCCTGCACACGGGCCGCAGCCACCAGATACGCGCCCATCTGGCCTTTTTGGGCGCGCCCCTGTATGGCGATGTGAAGTACGGCGGCAAGCCGGGCCTGGGGCATCCCGCCCTGTGCGCCTGGCGGCTGGCCTTCGCCCAGGCCCTGCCGCCCCAAAGCAGCCTTACCACCCTGGCGGGCCGCAGCTTCACCGCCAAACAGGCGGCTTTGCCGGAGTGGTGGGAAAGCTATAAATAATACTACTCTCTGACTGAAATGACAAACATCTGAGCGGGTCTTTTTTCCCCTTGCCCAGCAATTTGCCATTTCAATCAGAGAGCAGTATAAAACCCGCCGGGCCTCGATTGCTTCACCGAGAACCCGGCGGCTTTGTGTTTTTGCTTTGGGCGGCGCAATACCTGGGGCGTGTTGACGCCGTAAACGTAAGGCCGGCGCTTAATTAGCTTTAATATATCCCCATTTTTCCCCAATCTTCACCGCGGCAATCCCTTCGGAAAACTGTCTTGCATTATCGTATTGCGGTGCAACAACTTCGTTTCCGGATGAATCGATATAGCCATATTTTTCGCCTATCTTAACCGCTGCCACACCCTCTGAAAAGACATATGCGATGTTATACCCGGTAGGGATTACCATATTCCCGGTGCGGTCGATGTAACCCATTTTTTCCCCGTCTACCCATACCGCTGCCAGACCCTCGTGAAACTCTGCTGCATCTTCGTATTGCAGCGGTATCACTTCATTTCCTTCCTTGTCGATATACCCCCATTTTTCATCCAGTTGCACAGCAGCAAGCCCTTCGGAGAACTGCAACACCTCATCGTATATCATTGGTACGATTTCGTTCCCGGATTGATCGATAAACCCCCATTTCCTGGTCTGTGATTTGTCGTCGTCCATACCAACCGCAGCCATGCCTTCGGAGAAATCTTCGTTTCTGTCATATATCGCCGGAATAACCTCCGCGCCGGTTTTGTCCATATATCCGTGTCCATCTGAACCAAGCGATATGGCCAAGCCTTCAGAAAATGTCCATCCGCCGCCGCCGGTTATGACTTCGTTGCCGGATTTATCTATATAACTGACATAATTCTCAAATACACAGGCCAGCCCGTCCGAGAAGAAGTGTGCTTCCAGATAGATGAAAGGAATCACCTCGTTGCCGTCTGTATCAATATAACCCCACTTGCCGTCCAGTTGCACCGCTGCCAAACCCTCGGTGAAAGTCATTGCGTTATCATATATCAAAGGGATGACCTCTTCGCCGGATGTGTTAATGAAGCCCGCTTTCCCGTCAAGTATGACAGGCGCCAGCCCTTCGTTGAATGGAAGTGCATAGTCATATTTGGGCGGTATAAGTTCGCTTACCGAAATCGAACTCTGCGCAGGCTTCTGTTCCGGCGTGGGCGCTGATTCCGGCGCCGCTGTTGGCTCTGCCGATGCAGCGCCGCCGGGCTGGGCGTTCGCAGCACTTGAAGTTCCATTCCCGCCGCAGGCGGTAAGTGCCAAAAGTGTTGCCACCATAATAACCGTTATAATGATCTGCATGAATGCTCGTTTCATCTTAATCCCCCTTTTTATCATCATCTTCACACAAGGCTCTGTCCTCTTTGCTTCGCAGGTCAACGGTCGGTCTCGTCGTGAATAACAATGTAACCACAATAGGTGACACTGCCGCCGTTGTTATCGGTATATACGCTGCCCTCGTCGCTATCTATGCTTACAACCCAACCATCGGCATTTGAGTATTCCACCCATATTCTCTGCCCATCATCCTCCCAGACATTTCTTTCTTCAAATCCACTTGCTATCAATACTGTGCTGTATTCCTTCATGCTGTCGTAGGTTGCATCTGCAAAAAATACATTCAACATTTTTACATTCTCATTGAAAGAAAAAAAGGTAACAGTAAATGGTGGCGTTGGAACTTGTTGCGTGTATTCCGTATATTCAATATCCGACCATTCAGCATTGCCCAACGTATCGCCACCACTCTGCGAAACATAGGGCGCGGCGCTGCTGTCGGGAGCAACGGCGCTGCCAGCAGTATCCGGCGTGGTATTCCCGCCGCAGGCGGCGAGCGTCAGTGTCATTGCCATTATCAAAAGAGCGATTACCAAATTCGTTTTGAATTTGTTCATGGGCAGACTCCTCCGTTTGCACAAAAAAAAGAGTTTATTATAAAAATCGTACCAAAAATTCTCTAAAAGAATAAGGGTTAATTTTAGCAAAAAACTAACCCTCGGCCATATTTTGTTGTGATATACTGACCGCAGCGGTGAAAACGGCGGGAATGCCATTGCCTTTTCTGTTTCTCTACTCCATCTTGGCAGAGAACGACTCTACCCATGCCGTCACATCCGAGCGATTTTCTACCGGCAGCTTCCGCATGAGATTGCGGACATGCACCTTAACCGTTTCCTGAGACAAGATCAGCTCGGCGGCAATCTCGTCGTTGCCCATGTTCTGCATCAAGCGGCGGAGTATATCGGTTTCGCGTTTGGTAAGCCTGTAATCCTTGACTATCGCCTCCACCACCTCGTCCGATTCGCTTATGCCAACAATGCGTTCGCGTATGAACTGAATGTGCTTTGCCACCTCACCAGACTGCAACTGCATTTTGCGCGAAATTCCATACTGGGTATAGCCCTCCATTAATAGCTTGACGATGTCCTTTTCCAGCTGCGTAAATCCGGCGCCATCTTCATTTGCGGCCGCCGGTTCATCGGCTGTTGCACAGAGGGCTTGGAATGGTTCTGTATGCAGGCCAAAGAAACCTCGCATGGTCTCGCGAAGCCGTTCGTTGGCAAGAAACTGTACGATGAGCAAAAACGCTGGCAGCCCCAAGACGATTACCGCGAATGTCAGCGGCCGGCGCAGCGTTTCCCCAAAAAACTCCGGGGATATGCCGAGGGTATTCATATTGAAAAACGCCACAAGCATGAAATGGGTCAGCCCGCCAAAGCAGGCGGCTGCAGCATTGTGGTTTCTCCATAGGGACGTCTGCATTCCCAGAATGTGTATGAGCATGACAATAGCCGCACCGCCGAAGTTGAAGACACTGAGCATCGCGTAATCGCCGGCAGCCCCGCCCATGAACAGGCTGATTGCACAGCCCCCAATCATCAGCGCGAGCGGAAATCCAACGGCTATTTGCCATCGGCCACGGTCCAGCCAATAGCCCAAAAGGACGCCCATTGGCAGCCGCAGCGTTACATTGAAGAAAAAGATAAGCGGCGCGTTGGCCGTCCCGCCGCTTTGCTCCAGAATGCCGGAGTTGATCAGATGGTTAAGCGTCGCCATAATCACCACGGCAATCAGCATCGGCAAAAAAGCGGGCCTTAGCTTAATCGGCATATCGATTCGCGCATTCTGCCCTTTCGTTTCACCGCGCCGCAAAAGAGATATTCCCGCCGCAAGCGCCGCCAGAAACAGATATGTGATTATGCGCATTCCAAGCGGGGCAATATGCGGTGAAATCAGCGCATATGCAACGCCGAACGGATAGACCGCCGTGGTGAAAATACCGGCCGAGAGGCCAATCTTGAGTAAGCGCCGGCTGAGGCCGGCGTGGGGCAGGTATTCAAGCAAGGACGATGCGATAAACAAACCGCTGCAAAGCCCGTACATGGTTGAGAGGGGTATATTTTCTATAAACACCTGTGCCACACACAGCGCGGCGGCGCCAAGGGGAAAGTAGCGCTCGGCGCGATTGACAAAAGGGCGGTTTATGGCATGCACAAGGCAATACAGCGCAAAGCCTGCGGCAAGTCCCATCAACGCGCTGTTACCCGTTGCGGACAGCCTGCCATCCGTAAAATGCACCGCTTCCGCCGAAATTCCGGCCCAAGCCATAGATAGGCAGAGCGTTAAATAAGGGTGTGCGAAACGCAGGTGGTTTGGCCTTTTGGTGCTTTCACTCGTGCAATCTGCCGTCATAATGGATGATTCTGCAAGCAAGGCTTTCCCGCTTGCAAAGCCTCCTCTTTTAGCCTAAAAATAGTGTTGACTAAATGACTATCATTTCATTTACATGGATGGCGGCATAGAGCTTCGTTGTCAAATCAAGCGAGTTTCGCGCGTGGCGCGTTTCGGCGCTTCAGCGTCAAACCCCAGCCTTTTCCAGCATCTCCACGCTGGCGGCGCAGGCCGCTTCAATAAGCGCATCGCAGGGGATGCCGCTTTGCTTTTTCAAGGTGGCGCACTCAATGCTGCCGAAGCGGCCCTCGAACCACTCCACCATCCGGGCGGAAATCTTCGTTGCCTCCCGCATGGCCGGCCTGCCCTCGCCGGGCGTCAGCACACCAAAGGCCAGCGACGCGCCCAGCACGCAGCCGCAGTTGTGCCCGCTGCCAAGGCCACCTGCCATACCTCGGGCCGCGTGTTTTATTTCGCCGGATGGCCGGCCAAAACACCGCAGGGTGTACACCGCCACGCACTGGGCGCAGTTGCAGCCCTCGGCGCGCAGGGCCGCCACCTGCGCGGCTATGTCCTGTGCCCGCTCTTCCCTATCCGCCACCTTAAAACCTCTCTTCCCGGCGCCTATTGCGCAATTGGCTGCGTTTTTCGCCCGCGGCCCATTCCCGGCGCTCCTCGTCACTCACCAATTCAAGGCCGGGCACCTCCACGGGCCGGCCTTCCTCGTCCACCGCCACCATCACCAGGTAGGCCCGGTTGATGCTGTGCTCTTCTTCGCCCAACGCCTGGGCATAGGTATCCACCCGCACCTCCATGGAAGTGCGGCCGATGTGGGTGATGCGCCCGCGCAGGGTGACTATCTCGCCCAGATACGCCGGCCGCTTGAATACAAGCTGATCCACCGCCGCGGTGATGACGGCCCGCTCGCTGTGGCGCATGGCCACCAGCCCGGCTATTTCGTCTATCCACTGCATCAGCGCGCCGCCAAATAGCCGGCGCTGATGATTCAAATGCTGGTAACGCAATACTTTGATGATTTCGCTCGAGGAATCGGCCACCCGTTTCATCGCTAGTTTCTCGCTCATTCGCTGGCTGTTACCTTTCCCCGCGTCTATTCCCCATAGCTATAGCTTTCACCGGCCTCCCCGGCCTGTGCGTCTATGCTGGAAAGCAGGCGGTTGTACCACACCAGGGCGTCCACAAAGGCGGTGCTCACCGCCTCGATGTTGGTGTTGTTGCGTATCATTAAAATGGCTACCTGATCCCAATCGGCGCGCTCGTAGGCATAGATGATATCCATTACCGGGGAAAGCGGGCCGCGCCGGTTCACCAGCGCGTCGTACACCTTTTGATCCACCGCCACGTCTTGCATGGCCTCTATCATGGGCCGCTCCAAAATCACGTCCAGCAGGGAAAACAGGCCTGTGATGAACAGGCTGTTCTGGAACACCCCCAGCTCGAAAGCGCCGGCCAGGTTTTCCGCAAACTGCCCGCGTATCAAAGACAGGCGCGTCACCTCGCCGGGACGCTCCTCGGCCAGGTTTATTTGAATGGCCACGGCGGCCCAGCGGCGTATCTCCTCTTGGCCCATGATGGCCACGGCGCCCATGATGGAATCCACCTTGCGCTTTTGCCCGGCCAGGCTGGAATTGATGAAGCGCAACAGGGAGATGGAGAGCGCGGGGTCCCGCTCGATGATACGGGCGATGTCGCGCAAATCGAAGTCCGGCGTGTTCACGTTTTTCAAGAGGTTCAGCACGTTCACCTTCAGCGGGGAGATATTGCCGCTGCCGCTGGTGACGGGCTTTGAATAGAACTGGCCGGAAAACAGGGCGCCCTTCGTGCTGGCGTTGCCGCGGGCCGCATTGAAGGCGGCGGTGTCCGGGATATCCTGCACCACCAGGCGCACATGGCGCAGGTTGGCGGCCATGGCCTTGGCTATCTCCGCGTAGCGGGGGTCCTTCGGGTTTAGTATCAAATAGTCGGCATAGTCGAAATAGGGGCTGGAAAGGCCGCTGAGCGGGAAGTTGTGGATGGCGATGACATAGCCCTTGCGCTGAAGCTCGCGGCATTTTTCGAGAAGCTCGTCATCTCTGGGCAGGCCTCCGGGAATGACGGACACCAGCCTGTCGGCCGGGAGGCTGCGGTTCGCGGGGGCGCCCATCAACAGCTGGTAGCGGTTGATATCTACGAACAGGCGCTTGTCGGCGGCGAAGGGCTCCACCCCCACCTTCTCCAGCAAATCAAGGCCCGGGTTTAGCCATTCGTCGTTTTTGCTTCGAAAATCGTTGCCGCTGGCAAGCATCTTTTCCCCACTTTGCGCACGAAGCCAATAGGCATCCACCGTCATAGAAGCGTCGAAAAGCGGAATGGCCACAATAAATGTTTTCATGGCAATTGAGCCTCCATTATCCGCGATTCGCTTATGCCGTTCAAATCGCGGAAGAAAAACTTGGGTATGCCGAATCCTGCCGGTTTTGGGCATTATTTTAGGTTTGAATTATAGTATAAGCGATACGGCACAGGAATGCAACGGCCAGCGCCGCAAATTGCATTCCAGAGGGCGATATGCTATATTTTTTATAGCCGGAGGGGAGTTGTTGAGGCCGGGGTGATGCCCGTCCGGCAAAGCTGTTCGCGCGCCGCAAGGCGCCGCTGCGGGGGTATCTCGGTGCTGTTCAACTCCTATATCTTCGTGCTATTGTTCCTGCCGCTGTGTGTGGCGGGCTATTTTGTGCTAAACAAGTGGGGCGCGGCATGGCGCGCGCGGCGCGGCGGGCGGGGCGACGGCTACAACGCCGGGCGGCTGTGGCTGCTGGGCATGTCGCTGTGGTTTTACGCCTGGTTCAACCCGCGCTATCTGCCGCTTATTGTGGCCAGCGTGCTGCTTAATTATGGCGCCAGCCGCTGGATGCTGGCGGCCCAAAGCTGCCGGCTGCGCGCGGGCGTGCTGGCGGCGGCCCTGGCCGCGAACCTGGGGCTGCTGGGCTACTACAAATACGCCGGCTTTTTCATCCAAAACCTCAACGCCCTTTTCGGCAGCGGCATCGTGTTCCCCAAGCTGCTTTTGCCGCTGGGCATCAGCTTTTTTACTTTCCAGCAACTGTCCTATGTCATCGACAGCTACCGCCGCGCGGTGCCCGCCTACAATATTCTCGACTACGCCCTCTTCGTCACCTTCTTTCCCCAGCTTGTGGCCGGGCCCATTGTCACCCACGACGAAATGGTGCCCCAGTTTGCCGACCCCGCCAAAAAGCGACCCCAGGCGGAGAACCTCGCCAAGGGCATCATGGCCTTCGCCTTTGGCCTGGCCAAAAAGGTGATACTGGCCGACAGCTTCGGCAACGCCGTAAACTGGGGCTACGCCCGCGCCGCCGAACTGGACGCCACCAACACCCTGCTCGTCATCCTCTTTTTCACCTTCCAAATCTACTTCGACTTTTCCGGCTACTGCGACATGGCCACCGGCATCGGCCTCATGTTCAACGTTCACCTGCCCATGAACTTCAGTTCCCCCTACCGCGCGCTGAACATCGGCGAGTTTTGGGAACGCTGGCACATGACCCTCACGCGCTTTTTCACCCGCTACGTTTACATCCCGCTGGGGGGCAGCCACAAAGGCAGGCTGCGCACCGCGGCCAACACCATGGCGGTATTCCTCATCAGCGGGCTGTGGCACGGCGCGTCCTGGACCTTCGTGTTCTGGGGCGGGCTGCACGGGGCGGCCGCCGTGCTCACGCGGCTGTTTCGGCCCCGCGTTCAAAAGCTGCACCCGGCCCTCGGCTGGCTTGGCACCTTTGCCTTTGTGAACCTGGCCTGGGTGTTTTTCCGGGCCGAAAGCTTCACCGAGGCGGGCACGCTGCTGTACAACCTCTTCAAGCTGGACTTCGGGCCCATCCGCGCGGAAATTGCCTCGGCTTTTATTCTGCCGGAGTTCTCATGGCTTATCAAACCGCTGGGCCTTTCCGGCTTCATGGGCCGCAACCCGGCGCTGTACTTGGCGGGTTTCACGCTGTTCGGCCTTGTGGCCGTGCTGGGCATGAAGAACACCCACGAGCGGCTGGCGGCCTTTAAGCCCCGGCTGCGCACGGGCCTTGCCAGCGTGGGGCTGCTGTGGTGGTGCATTCTCAGCTTCGCCTCGGTGAGCACCTTCCTTTATTTTAACTTTTAAGATTCTTCGCTTCGCTCAGAATGACATAATTCAGATGGAGAGTAAGTAATAGGGATGGGCTATAAAAAATGGGTGGGCGGCGTGCTGGGGGCTTTGGCCCTGTGCCTGTGCGCCACTATGGCCCTGGTGGCCACCGTAGACCCCTTTTTCCATTACCATGCCCCCTTCGAGGGCCTCTCTTGGCAGCTGTACAACGAATACTACCAAAACAGCGGCATTGTGCGTAACTTTGAGTACGACACCCTTGTAACCGGCAGTTCCATGAGCGAAAACATCAAAACAAGCTGGGTGGAAGAACTGTACGGCGGGCGGGCCGTGAAGGCCTGCTTCGAGGGAGCCACCACCAAAAACCTGCACCAGCTTATGACGCTGGCGCTGAAAGCGAAGCCCGGCCTTAAGCGGGTGCTCCTGGGCCTTGATGTATTTTTGCTGGAAATGAACCCCAGCCAGGTGTGGAGCGAGCTGCCCGCCTACCTTTACGACGCGAACCCGCTGAACGACGTATCCTACCTGCTGAACAAATCGGTTGTAGACATCAGCATCGACGAGCTGCGCCGCAGCGCCGAGGGGGAACCGGGCCTGAAAAACTTCGACGATTATGGCGCGTGGGGGCCGCGCAGCAGCTTTGGCCGGGATGTGACGCTGGAAACCTACGAAAAATACTGGGACCCCGCCGTGCACAACGACTATATGCGCGCCGAACGCATAGACCCCGAGTGGGTACGGCGCAACCTTGAGGAAAACCTCTTACCTTCTATCGAGAATTATCCCGGTGTGGAGTTCATCGTCAGCCTGCCGCCCTACAGCCTTTTATTTTGGCAGGCGCGCCTGTCTCGCGGGCATCTGGACGACAGCTTTGCGATGCTGCGCACCGTGTCGGAGCGGCTGCTGGCCTGTGAAAACGTGAAGCTTTACTCCTTCCTCAACTGGCCCGAGGTGACCGAGAACCTCGACAACTATAAAGACCCCATCCATCACAGCCCCGAGGTGAACCGACTGATGCTGGAGGAGATGGCCGCCGGCCGCCACCGGCTGGACAACGATAACTGCGGGGCCGAGCTGGACGCTTTGTACCAAAGCGTGACGCACTACGACTTCGAGGCCCTGCGACAGGGCTGAGCTAATAAGCATATTCTCCAAAGGAGGTCATCGCTATGTATTGTCCCAAATGTGGAAATCCGCATCTGCAGGCCATCACCGAAAGCGAGTACCGCACCAAGGGCTATGGCGCGGGCAAGGGCTGCCTGGGCTACCTCATCTTCGGGCCAATCGGCCTGATATGCGGCCTGTGCGGCATGGGCAAGGAGAAAGGCCGCACCACCAGCTATTGGGCCTGTAACCAATGCGGCCACCGCTTTAAAATGTGATGGGCCTGATGAGCGAAAACCGGAAGATGCGGCTGTGGCTGCGGGCCATGGAGCTTGGCGCGGCAGGCGGCTGCCACCAAATGCCGGAACGCAGCTTCTTTGCGGGACGCTGGCAGCTGCCGGTGTGCGCCCGCTGCCTGGGCCTTTTATGCGGCTGGCTGCTGGGCCTGGGGCTTGCCGCAGCCGGGCGCACAGGGCCGCGCGCCGCCCTATGGCTGCTGCCCATGGCCGCCGACGGCAGCGCCCAGCGCCTGGGCCTCTATAACTCCACCAACCCCCGGCGATTTGCCACCGGGCTGCTGGCCGGGGCCGGCTGGGCCGCTCTTGCGTGGGCGGGCCTGCGCGGCTTCATTCGTTTGTTATGGCATCCCAAGCCCAGCGGAGAAAAGTTATGAAGCGTCAATCTTTTGCCATGCCGCCCCGGCGCGCCGGACGCGGCGCGGCCACAGCGGCGGCCCACCCGTGAGCGGGCCGCTGAGCCGCCTTTTGGGCCTTGCGGACGGCGAGGCCCTTGCCGTGGTGGGCTGCGGCGGCAAAACCGGGCTGATTGCGCGGCTGGCCCGTGAAAACGCCGGCAAAAAGGTGCTGGTGATGCCCACGGCCACCATTCGCCCGCCCGGCGAGGGCGCCTTGGTTACCCGCCGGGAGGCCTGGATGGCGCTGGCGGCCACAGAGGGACTTACCACCGTGGGCCGGGTGGACGCCGCCACAGGCAAGCTGAAGGCGCCGCCCGAGGAAGACTGGGCCGCCCTGGCCGCCCGCTTTGATTTGACGCTGATGGAAGCCGACGGCTCGCGCGGGCTGCCCTGCAAGGGCTGGCTGGAAAGCGAACCCGTGGTTCCCCCCTTTGCCGCCTGTACCCTTGGCGTGGTGAGCACCGCCGCCCTGGGCCGCCCGGCAAACGAAGAGAACGTGCTGCGCCTGCCCCGCTTTTTGGCCCTCACCGGGCTTTCCGAGGACGAAGCCATTACTTTGGAGGCGCTGGCGGCCATGGTGGCCGCGCCCGAGGGTATGTTCCGCCGCCGGGCCGGGCGGCTGGCACTGGTGGTGAACCAGGTGGAGAGCGCCGGGGAGCTGGAAGACGCAAAGCGCCTTGTATCCCTCATTCGCGGCCGTTACGGCCTGCCGCTTGGCCGGGCGTTGGCCGGCAGCGTGTGGCAGAACCATTGGCAATCCCTATAGTCTGATAATTCGGCAAAAACACAGCGGGAGGATGGCATGGCGGGAAAAGAGCTTGCGGTGGTGCGCGGCGCCGGAGACATTGCCACCGGCGTGATACAGAAATTTGTGCGGGCAGGCTTCGACGTACTGGCCCTTGAGGTGCCCTACCCCACCGCCGTGCGCCGCAGCGTGGCCCTGTGCGAGGCCGTGTACGAGGGCGAAAAGCAGGTGGAGGACGTGCGCGCCGTGCTGGTGCGCACGGGCCGGGAGATGCGCGCCTGCTTCGCGGCGGGGGAAGTGCCTATTTTGGTGGACCCCGAGGGCGAGGCCATTGCGAGGCTGCGCCCGCGCGTGGTGGTGGACGCCATTTTGGCCAAGCGGAACCTCGGCACCCACCGGGGCATGGCCCCGCTCACCATCGCGCTGGGGCCGGGCTTCGAGGCCGGGCGGGACGTGGACGCCGTGATAGAAACCATGCGCGGGCACGACCTTGGCCGCCTTATTTTGCACGGGGCCGCCTTGCCCAACACCGGCGTGCCGGGCGAAATTGGCGGCGTGGCCGAAGAGCGCGTGGTACACGCCCCCGAGGGCGGCGAAGTTCGGCCTATTAAGAACCTGGGCGAGGTGGTGCACAAGGGCGAGGCCATTTTGCTGGTGGGGCAGCGCATGGTTCTGGCGCCCACCGGCGGCGTTTTGCGCGGGCTTATCCGCCCCGGGCTGGTGGTATCCGCCGGCATGAAGATAGCCGACATCGACCCCCGCAGCGGCGTGAACATCCACACCATCTCCGATAAAGCCCGAAACGTGGGCGGCGGCGCGCTGGAAGCCTACTATTATCTTTCCCGCATGAAAGCCGAGGCCCTGCGATGAGCGCGCCGCAGGTGGACGCCATACTTATGGCCTCGGGCTTTTCCCGGCGCTTTGGCGGGCAAAACAAGCTGCTGGCGCCCTTTTTGGGGCAGCCCCTGGCCCTGCACACGCTGCGGCTGGCCTGCGGCCTGCCGGGGCTTGGGCGGGTGTTCCTGGTGGCGGCAAGCCCCGAGGTGGCGGCACTGGCCGCCGGCACCCGCGCCGAGGTGCTGGACAACCGCCGCCCGGCGCGCGGCGCAAGGGAGAGCGTGCGCCTTGGCGTTGAGGCTTCGCGCGCCGAGCACTACCTCTTTTTCCCCTGCGACCAGCCTCTTTTGGACGCGGCCACCGTGGAGGCCGTTTTGGCTAAGGCCGCGCCGGGGCGTATTTCAGCGCCCAGCTGGCAGGGCGCGCCCGGCAACCCCGTGCTGTTTTCGGCCGCCTTCCGGCAGGAACTGCTGAACCTGGCCGAAGGCGAACACGCCCGCGACCTGAAAACCCGCCACCCGCAGTGCGTGACGGATGTCCCTCTGCAAAGCCCCCTGCCCCTGCGCGACGCTGACAGCCCCGACACGCTGGCCGAATTGGAAGCCGCCGCACGCCAATAAGCCGATAATAGTGACCCACCGGCGTAGCCGGTGGGTCACTATTCTAATTATCTCTTACTTACGGCCTGAGTCCCGGGCCTTCCTTCAGGCCTTCTACGATGACGTTGCCGGCCTTGTCCACGTTCAGTTCCTCGCGGCGCACTGTGTCGCTCACGTGCTTCTCACCGGTCACGTTCCGCTTCGAAACGCGGATTTCCTCGGTCACAACCGGTATCTTCGTAACCTGCACCCGCTCCTCGGTGAGCGGGAAGGTGTAGGTTTCTTCCTCGAACTTATCCGAGGCGGCCACAACGCCGCTCACCGGGCGCCGCTCAATCGTCAGTTCCTCGTGGCGGATGGGCACGTCGATGGTTTCAGTGTCTTCCACAACGCGCTTTTTGATGATGACCTCGCCCGCCGTGACGCTCTCCTTGCTCACCTTCAGGTGCTCCTGCATCAGGCGAATGGTGGATTCATCGGGGTTGGTAATGGCCTGCTTGTGGGCGTCGGCCCAGTAGGCGGAGTCCTTCTTCTGCGCGCCGGCCAGCATCGTGTCGTTCACCTTGCTGCAATCGGCCAGCAAAAGAATCTTGCCGCTGCGCAAATCTTGCTGATGGCCGAACACGGCGGTTTCGCTCTCCACGTCCCGCCCGAAGAACCTCTTGATGCGGTGCCAAAGGGTATTGTAATCGGAATCGGCGTAGCTGCTGTCCTCCAAGGGAAGGCCAAGGCCCGAAAGGCCCGACAGCTTGGATTCATGCGCCAGCAGGGAAAGGCTGGTGTTGGGGTAGCCTTCCTTTTCCAGTTGCGTGATGGCGCTTTTGGCGTCGGCGATATTGTTGTAGGTGCCCATAACATATTTTGCCATGTTGTTTGTCTCCTTAGGTACTAAGTTAAAATATTGGGTAAATCGGCACATGTATAAAACACCGCAAAACGCCATCAGCCATTGGCCGTGTGCAGTGGGCGTTTTCGGTGTTTTTAGCTTACAATATCAGAGCGACAAATTTTATCAAATTTTGAAACACGGCCATAGTTTTCGTTGTTTTTATCTTTCCTGCGCCGGATTGCTTTCTGGCTTCTCGGGCCACAGCGCCTGTGGCGGGCACAGCCGTATGCCGAAAAGCCCCTTACACAGCACTGTTTTTTGCCCGCTGAGCACCTCGGCAAGCTTTGCGCCGCTGTTTTCAAGGCAGGCTATCTCCATATCCAGCCGCGCGCCGTAATGTTCGCCCAGGGCCAGGGCCTCGCGGTAAAAGCCGGGCAGGCCGGGGTGCGGGGCGGCGGGGCTCAGGGTGATGTCGTAGTCCGAGGCATCGGTGAAATAGGGCAGCCCGGTGAGGATTTGCAGCGCCAGCGAACCGTAAACCCCCACCTCGAGGCCATGCCGCGCGCCGAGGGCCGAAAGCCCTGCCAGCACAGCGCGCGGAGTTTCTCCTATGGCTTCAAGGCTTTCCCGCGCCGCGCCGAAGGGCGTCACCAGCCGCGCGGCCCCCGCCAGGGGCACCAATGTGCGAAAGCGCAGGCGGACGCCGCCCTGCTGTATGGGCAACGAAAAGCCGGCCTCCCACAGCCCCTTTGGGCGGCGGCGGGATTGCCGGGTGATGATGGCGGGTATCTCGGCGCAAAGCCAGTGCCCGGCGTCCTCCGGCGAAAGGCCGGGATTTCGCCGAAGCGCGGCGCGCCGGGCAAAGTCCATTGCCTCGGCGCTTAAAAACAGCATGTCGTGGCGGCCGGGGGCCGCTAAGTATTTTTCAGCCATGCGGGGTCGCGCTTGCCCTGGGCCTGATAATCAAGCTGGGCTTTCAGCAAAGCGTCGAACATTTCAGTTTTCCGCGGCCCGGTGATGCGCGGCCCGTCGCTTTGCCCGAAGGGCGCCACCGAGAGCACGGTGGCCGGCGCGGCGAGGGAAATATCCGGTGCGAGGCGCACGATGCGCCCCTTGATGCGCAGGATTCCCCGGGCCAGGCGCTGCACGGTGTCCAGCCCGGCGGCAGTGCTGGCGTGAACGGTGGTGACCAGCTCGCAGGGCGGGCGCTGCCGCCGGCTGGTGGCAATGCGGCCTTCGGGGCTGCCGCCATGGCCCGCGCCTTCCGCATCGTTCATGGGGAAAGCGTCCCCTATGGGCAGGCCACCCGCCACATAGTGATACAGCCCCTCCTTTTCGGCGGGCAGCAGGCTGATGTCCTCCCGCAGAGGCAGGCCGTCCATGGCCAGCCAGCCGAATTCCTGGCAGCCGTAAAGGTCGTGTACCGTGCCGCCCACGCTCTCGCGGGCCACTTCCGGCAGTTCGGCGTCCATCGGGGTGCCCGCCGCGATGAAGACCGTGCCCCTCGGCATCAGCTCAAGCAGTTCCATTTTGGCGGCGTCCTGCAAGGCGGCGCGAAGAAAGGCCGATTCCCCCAGCACGGCCTTGGGCCGTTCCTCGCACAGGGCCAGCAGCAGGGCATCGCGCCTCGAGGCCGCGAGGAAAGACCAGCGCAGCCCGCTTTGCCGCAGGGCTTCGGCGGGAAACACGTTCACCAGCGGCGGGTAACACACCAGCAGGTGGTCGCCGGGGGCAAGCCCGGCCATTTCCAGCGCCCGCCGCCCGGCGGCTATGCGCCCCGGCAGCTCCGGCGCGGTAACGCCCACGATGTTCTGAAAAGCCTGGGTGCCCGTGGTAACCGTAAGGAAAGCGAAGTTGAACGGGCTGTGTATTTCCTCAATGGTGTGCGCGGCGGTGGGCCCGGCGATGCCCTTGTCCTCCAGGGTTTTGCGGGGCATTTCGGCAAAGCTGGGCGCAGTGCCGTATTGCGTCACCGCGGCGCGCAGTTCGTCCAGCTTGCCCATTTGCCGCACCTCCGTGTTGCTTATAACTTATGTGCTACAAATACTCCTGCGCCAGCGCCTCGTACTCTTTCTGCATCACTTCCAGCACCACGGCGCGCTTGGCGCGGCCGCCGCGCTGGTGGCCCAGCCGCCCGCGCCCGCGCGGGCCAAGAAGGTTTTGCTTGCCCTCGGCGTTTAGCGCGTACACTTCGTCTATGTGGCGGGCAATGGCCGGGGCAATGTCCTCAATGGCGGGGATGATTTCCTCCACGCCCCCCAGCTTGTGGAAATAGGCCGCGCCCGATGCGAAAACCGGGTTTGACTTCGAAAGTTCTTCCAGCGTTTCAATGTCGCGCTTCGTGATGCGCGCAATGCCGGCCAGCGGCATGACGTGAATCATGGTGCCGAAGGCTTCGGGCAGGCTGAGGATGCGGTCTGCCTGAAGGCCGTGGCACAGGAAAGCGCCGCTGATGGCCCGGCCGATAATCATGGCGATGACCGGGTGCCCCTGCTGCCGCGCCTCGCTGAGGGCCAACTGGTAGGCGCCAGTGGCCTTGTTCATGCCAAATATTTCCTCATACTTGCCCGGCCCGTTGCCGGGGGAATCCACCAGCAGCACCAGCGGGCGCTTTTCGGCGGCGGGTTTATCGGCGTCGGCCTTGATGCTGGCGTACACGGCCAGCGCCATTTTGTAGGCTTCCTCCATGCCGATAACCCCGGCGTACACCACGCCGAAGCGGGGGTTTCCCACCTTGGCGTCGTTGGCGATGACGGTGACGATGCGCCCGGCCAGGCGGGCCGTGCCTACCACCGCGCCGGGGCCAAGGGCGGGGTCCGCCCGGTATTCGCCAACGCTGTTTTCCTCAAAGCTGCCGGCGTCGAAAATGAGGCCGATGGCCTCGCGGCCCTTGCCCACAAGCGATTCCGCCATGCCTACACCCCCCTGCCCTTGCGGGTAAACACCGTGTTTTTAAAGGTATCCAAATCCATGTCCGGTATGGCCTCGGGCTGCGGGTTGCCGTAATGCCGCCACAAATCCATGGCGTCCTTCGGCTTCAGCGCGGCGGCCAGGGCCACCAATTCCAGTTGTTCTTCCACCAAAGCCTCGTCGCCTATCACGCGCATGGCCGCTATTTGGGCATAAGGCAGGGCCAGCGTGTCCCGCACGGCCTCGCGGAAGGCCATGATGCTATCCTCCACCAGCAGGGCGCAGTCGCCAAGGATATACTTCTGCTTGCCGCCGGTGGTGCGGTAAATGAGGGCGCGGTCGCTGGAGTCAAATTCTTTCTTGCCCATCACTTCTTCTATTACCTCCGGCCCGGTGAGGCCGATGCGCCCGCGCTCGCTCATGATGACGGCGTCGGCCGCCACCGAAACGAAGCCCATGCCCCCAAAGCAGCCCAGCTTGCTGCCCACCAGCGACAATACCGGCACCTTTCCCCGGCATTTGGAAATCAGTTCCATCACCTCGGCGTGAGCCAAAAGGCCCGCGTTGGCCTCGTGCAGGCGCACCCCGCCGGTCTCGAAGGATATCACCACGGTCGGGCCGCGCTTGTCCCAGTCCTGCGGGTATTTTTCCCGCACCTTTTCATGGTGTTCCAGTGCCAGGTTGAAGGCCCCAGCCATTTTTGCGCCGCCCACCTCGCCCACCGAGCCGCCGATGAAGCGCCCCTCCTGCGAGATGACGAACACCGTGCGCCCCGCCATTTTGCCGATGCCGGCAACGACGCCGTCGTCGAAGGCCACGGCCTCGCCCAGCACGGGCAGGTGGGGGCTGGTCAGTTCGTCCTGCGGGCCTGCCAGCTCGCGAAAAGTGCCCTCGTCCACCAGATACTCGGCCCTTTGGCGGGCGCTGGCCCCGTAAAAGCTTTGCCTGCGTTTCTCTATCATGCTTTTCATGCTTCGCCGCCTTCCTGCGCGCCGGCGCCGGGCGCCGCCATCGCCTCGGCCAGCGCCTGGCGCAGGCGCGTGGCCACGATGTAGGGCGTGGCGTTGTTGTCGTTAATTTCAATGTGGGCGTCGGAAAGGCGCGTTTCCTCCACAAAGCGGGCCAGCACTTTTTCCCACACATGGTCGTACCCTCGCACGGGGGTAACGATGAGCGCCGTAACCCGGCCCTCCTGCGGGCGGCGGCGCAGCAGCACCTCCATGTCTCCCGAGCCCACCACGCCGGTGTGCGACCATGCCTCCGGCAGGGCCACGCGGCCCTCTGCGGGCGGGGTGAAGCTGAACGTTAGCTCTTGTAATGCCATTGGGTTTCCTCCCTAAAGCTGGGTGCGCACCAAACAAATTGAACTGTCATCCTGAGCGAAGCGAAGGATCTTTCCCTTCGCGCAGATGTGCTTATCTGAACCAGGCCTTTGGTCTTCTTCTTCGCTTTAGACCAACCCACGCCTCGGCGGCATACTGCCGCCTCTTGCGGCTCCTTTCCTCGCTTCGCTCGGAGGTCGCCGGGCGCGGGAAAATTTGTTTGCCTTGGCTGTCGTACCTTGATTCGCCTCTGCGGACGCAAACCAAATTTTGCCCTTCGGGCCCTACCAATTTCTAAATCTGGCCGGCGGGTGATACAGCCCGCCGGACTTTTTTACGAGGTCGCGCACGCTTTGGGCGGCCAAGAGGCTGCGGTTGGCGCGGGCGGGGTCTATGCCGAGGTCTTCGGGGGTTTTCACAACGCCCCGGCTGCGCAGGTCTTTCGTTTCGGCGGGCTTGGCGGAAAGGCCCAGCTCGGTGTAGCCGGCCACCGCGCGCACGGCGGCCATGCGCTCCTCAATGTCGCGGCATTTGTGCAGGTAGGCCACGCCCTCCTCGGTGACGATGTGCGTGCAGTCGTCGCCGTAAATCATCACGGGCGGCACGGCCAGGCCCGCGTTTTCGGCCAGTTCCCAGGCGTCCAGCTTTTCCACAAAACCGGGGGCCATTTTCTCGCGGAAAGTCTCTTGCAACTGCACCACCAGGCGTTTGCCTCGCGGCAAATCGCCGGTCAGGTTCGGGCGCATGGCGTCCTCTTCGCCGCATTGCAGCCAGGCGGGCGAGGCGTGGCGGCGACCCTTCGCGTCGCAGCCCATGTTGGGCGCGCCGCCAAAACCGGCCACCCGCTGGGCCGTAGCCGTGCTGCTGTTGCCGTATTTGTCTATTTGCAGCGTACCGCCTATGAACATATCCAGCCCGTAGTGGCCCGCCACCTGGGCCATGGCACGGTTACTGCGCAGCGAGCCGTCGCCCCCGGTGAAGAAGATATCGGAGCGGGCGCGCACATAGTCCTCCATACCACTTTCGCCGCCGAAGCAGACAACGCTCTCCACCCAGCCGTCCTCGATGGCGGGAATCAGCGTGGGGTGCGGGTTCAGCGAGAAATGGGTGCAAATCTTGCCTTTGAGGCCAAGCTCGTTGCCATAGGTGGGCAGAAGCAGTTCGATGGCCGCGGTGTCGAAACCGATGCCGTGGTTCAGGCGCTTTACGCCGTATTCGGCGTAGATGCCCTTGATGGCCAGCATGGCGCGCAGCACCTGGGCGTCGGTGATGAGGGCGGGGTCGCGCGTGAAAAGCGGCTCCACATAGAAGGGACGCGGCGCCTGGATAACGAAATCCACCCAGTCCGCCGGGATGTCCACCCGGGGCAGCTTGTCCACAATTTCGTTCACCTGTGCCACCACGATGCCTTGCCTAAAGCGCGTGGCCTCGATAACCACCGGCGTGTCCTCGGTGTTGAAGCCGGTGTACAGGTTGCCGGCGGCATCGGCCTGATAAGCGGCCGTGAGGGCCACGCGGGGGGTGAGGTCCAGGAAATAGCGGCCGAAGAGTTCGAGATAGGTGTGGATGGCCCCCAGCTCTATCTTGCCTTCCTTTATAAAGCGCGCCAGCCGCCCCGCCTGCGGGCCGGAGAAGGAAAAGTCGATTTTGCGGGCGATGCCCTTCTCGAAGACGTCGAGATGACTGTCCAGCGAGATGGCAGACTGAATCATGTGCAGGCCGTAAACCTTGGCGGGATTCAGCTTGCACAGGCATTCCGAGAGGAAATCCGCCTGCTTTTGATTGTCGCCCTCCACATTCACCTTGTCTCGCGGGCGTATCACCGCCTCCAGAAGGCGCACGGCGTCGGCGGCGTCCACCACCTTTCCATAGCGCAGCAGCGGCGCCGCCGCCTGCATGCGGGCCTCGCGCTCTTGCCGCATCTTGTTCCAGCCTGTCCCGGGTGGATGCTCCATGCCCTCACCTTTTCCCTGTGTTTCCCATAATATTATGAAATCAATCGTGCCCAGTTAATTCAACATAACCCATGGCCGGGGCTTTGTCAATAACAGCTGTGGAATTTCCACAGCAAAGTGACGGCTGTGGAAACCGCGCGGGCATTTGCAGCCTAATTTTCACAAGGCCTTTACGTTTTTAAATTTTATACTGCGTTTATACGTTTTTATTTCGCGTCATGGCAGAATCACCAATTTTCGCCAACTTTTTTGGCGCTGTGGAAATCTTCTATTTCCTTGTGCGAAACGGGAATATTGGTGTATGATATGCCCATGGGATAAGGAAAAGCTTTGCCCCAGACAAGCATTCATAATGTGATTGGGAGTGATTTTCTTGGTGAAACTCCACATCAGGCGGAACACCTATTACGACTCCGTTACGCTGATGTTGATTTCCAAAGACCTGAAAAAGCTGGACGGCGTTAACGAGGCCCTGGTGGGCATGGGCACCGACCTCAACAAAGAAATCAGCGGCAACATCGGCCTTGCCAGCCCCGAGCTTGAGGGCCTGACGGGCAACGACTTTTTTGTGGCCGTGCGCTGCGAAAGCGACGCCGACATGGACGCCGCCATCGCCAAGGTGGACGAACTGCTGAACCAGAAAAAGCAGAGCGCCGCGGCGGATTACCGCCCCGCCACCCTGCGCTCAGCCCTTGAAATGTCGCCGGATATTAACATGGCGGTTATCTCGGTGCCGGGGGCGCACGCCGCGCCCGTGGTGAAAGACTGCCTCGAGCACGACATCAACGTGCTACTGTTTTCAGACAACGTCTCCATAGAGGACGAACGCACCCTGAAAGAACTGGCCCTCTCCCGCGAGCTACTGATGATGGGGCCGGACTGCGGCACCGCCATCGTGAACCATGTGCCTTTGGCCTTCGCCAACGTGGTGCGCCCCGGCAACATCGGCATCGTGGCGGCCAGCGGCACCGGCACCCAGGAAGTCTCCTCCATCATCGACCAATTGGGCGGCGGCGTAAGCCAGGTGCTGGGCACGGGCGGGCGCGATTTGAAGAAAGAAATCGGCGGGCTGATGTTCGGCTTTGCGCTGGACGCGCTCGTCGCCGACAAGGCCACCGAGGTAATGGTGCTGATATCGAAGCCGCCCGCGAAGGAAATCGCCGCGCAAATTATGCAAAAAGCCAAGGCCGGCGGCAAGCCCTGCGTGGTGTGCTTCATTGGAGGGGACCGGGCCGAAATAGAGGCCGTGGGCCTAACGCCGGCGCTGACGCTGGAAGACGCAGCGCACAAGGCCGTGGCGCTGGCGAAGGGCAGCCCGCCCGCCGATTTCGACGGCTTCTCCATGGGCGACGCCGAGGCCGGGGCGCTGGCGAAGAAGCTGGCCTCGGGCATGGCGCCCGGCCAAAAATACCTGCGCGGGCTGTACACCGGCGGCACCCTGTGCGACGAGGCCATGAAGATGCTGGCCGGCCAGCTTTCGCACATTTACTCGAACATTCCCCTTGTGCCCGAGGACGCCCTGCCGGATAAGGACACCAGCCGCGAGCACTGCTGCCTTGACTTTGGCGACGACGCCTTCACCGTGGGCCGCCCCCACCCGATGATAGACCCCTCCCTGCGGGAGGAGCGCATATTGAAGGAAGCCGCCGACCCCGAGGCCGCCGTTGTATTGCTGGACTGCGTGATTGGCTACGGCTCTCACCCCGACCCCGCCAGCGACCTTGCCGCCGCCGTGGCGAAGGCCAAGCAGGCCGCGAAGGACGCCGGGCGCGAGCTGGCCGTGGTGGTTTCGGTGTGCGGCACCGAGAGCGACCCCCAAAAGCTGGGCAAATCCCGCGCGGCGCTTAGCGCCGCGGGCGCTCTGGTGATGCCCAGCAACGCCCAGGCGGCGCGCCTGGCCGGGCTGATACTTCGCGAAAAGGAGGCGGCCACATGAGCAAGCTGAATGAGTTGTTTGAAAAAGAACTGGTGGTGGTGAACTTCGGCATCGAGGCCTTTTACGAGGACCTGAAAAGCCAGGAGGTGCAGGCCCTGCATGTGGACTGGAAGCCCGCCGCCGGCGGCAACAAAAAGCTGGCCGCCATGCTGGATTTGCTGAAATAATATCTCATCATATTATACAAAGGAGTCAGCGTATGAGTTTGGGAGAGAAAATTGCCGCGGCGAACCAGGAGGTGCTGAAGCGCATTCTGGCGGCGCAGCCCACGCTGGTGGGCATGGGCACCGCCGGGGCCAACATTCCCGGCATGGCGAAGAAGACCATTCTGCACGCCGGGCCGCCGGTGACCTGGGAGAAAATGTGCCCGCCGCAGCGGGGCGCGGTGATAGGCGGCCTGATGTACGAGGGCCTGGCCGAAAATGAGGAAGAGGCCGAAAAGCTGGCCGCCTCGGGGGAAATCACCTTCGAGCCTTGCCACCACCACGACGCCGTGGGCCCCATGGCCGGCATTGTCACTTACTCCATGCCCGTGTGGATATTGCAAAACAAGACCTATGGCAACTATGCTTACTGCACGCTGAACGAGGGCCTTGGCAAGGTGCTGCGCTTCGGGGCCTACCAGCCCGAGGTACTGGAACGCCTGCGCTGGATGGAGAAGGAGCTGTACCCCCTGCTGAAGGCCGCCGTGGAAATTCACGGCGAAATAGACCTGAAAACCATGATTGCCCAGGTGCTGCAAATGGGCGACGAGGGCCACAACCGCAACAAGGCGGGCACCTCGCTGCTGATTCGTATGCTGGCCCCGGCCATTGTGAAAACGGGCTTTCCCGAAGCGCAGAAGGTGCGCGTGCTGGAATTCCTCGATTCGAACGACCACACCTTCCTGAACCTGACCATGCCCGCCTGTAAGTGCACTATGGACGCCGCCGGCGGCGTGGAGTATTCTACCATCGTGTACACCATGTCCCGCAACGGCACCGAGTTCGGCATCCGCGTGTCCGGCCTTGAGGGCCGCTGGTTCACCGCCCCGGCGGAAATCATCGATGGGTTGTACTTCCCAGGCTTCACCATGGAGGATGCCAACCCCGACGTGGGCGACTCCTGCATCACCGAAACCACGGGCATCGGCGGCTTCTGCATGGGCGCGGCCCCGGCCATTGTGCAGTTTGTGGGCGGCACCCCGGCCGACGCGCTGAACTACTCCCTGCAAATGTACGAGATAACCGAGGGCGAGGGCAGCACCTACAAGATTCCGCCGCTGAATTTCCGCGGCTCCGCCACCGGCATCGACATCCGCAAGGTTGTGGAAACCGGCATCCTGCCCGTTATCAACACGGGCATCGCCGCCAAAAAGGCCGGCGTGGGCCAGGTGGGCGCCGGCATTGTGCATCCGCCCATGAGTTGCTTCGAGCAGGCGCTGGAAGCCTTTGTGGAAAAATATACCTGATAATAATTTTAGGAGGACTCAACAATGGCAAGCTGGAACGACGTAAAAATGTATGATTTAAGCATCCCCACCGGTATCTCCACCCCGCCCTGGCCCACCTACGAGCCGCTGCAGGTGAAATACTTCAAGCGCCTGGCCCCGAACGGCGCCAACGGCCAGCTCATCACCACCTCGAACCACGTGGGCACTCACCTGGACGGCCCCCGCCACTTCGACACCGCCGGCCGCGACATTGCCGGCCTGCCGCTGGACAAGCTGTGCGCCCCCGGCGTGGTGGTAGATATCTCCGACATCGGCGAGGACTTCGGCATCTACACCCCCGAAGACCTCACCAAGCGCGCCGACATCCGCGAGGGCGACGTGCTGATTATCAACACCGGCTACCATATATACGGCTGGGATCAGCCCGAGGCCGACGAGCGCCGTTATATGCTGCGCCATCCCGGCCCCAGCATGGATTTCATTGACTGGGTGCACAAAATGAAGTTCCGCTGGATAGGCGTGGACTGCGGCAGCGCCGACCATCCGATGAACACCAAAATCCGTGATTGGGAGCCCGGCGAGGCCCAGGTGTGCGACGAAGTGTTCAAGAAGAAATACGGCAAGGGCCTGAACGACGTTTACCACTGGCCGGACACCTACCAGGCCATGCACATCCAGCAGTTCCCGAAGAAGTACGGCGAAATCATCCACGCCGAATGCGTGGGCGGCGAGATTGAGGCTTTGTCGAACAAACGCTGCGTCATCGGCTGCTTCCCCTGGAAGTTTGTAGACGGCGAAAGCGCCATGTGCCGCATCATCGCCTTCGACGGCTTCGACGCCTGAGCGCCTTGAGCGAAATATTCGATTTACGCGAAGCCACCGTCGCCGGTGTGCACCGGGCCATGGCCGGCGGCCGCCTTTCCTGCGAAGGGCTGGCCGCCGCCTGCCTGGCGCGCATCGCGGCGCTGGATAAAACGCCGCCGGTGCTGAATTCGGTCATCGCGATAAACCCGGCCGCCGTGAAAGAGGGCCGCGCGCTGGACGCCGCCGTGCGCGCCGGCGCGAAGCCCGGCCCCCTGCACGGCATTCCCGTGCTGCTGAAAGACAACGTGGAAACCCGCGATTTGCCCACCACCGCCGGTTCCCTCAGCCTGGCGGGCTGGCGCAGCGGGCGCGACGCTTTCATCACCGAAAAGCTGCGCGCCGCCGGGGCGCTCATCATCGCCAAAACCAACCTGCACGAGTTCGCCATCTGGGGCGAAACCGTAAGTTCGGTGCTGGGCCAAAGCTTCAATCCCTACGACTATAGCCGAACGCCCGGCGGCTCCTCCGGGGGCACGGGCGCGGCGCTGGCCATGGGCTTTGGCATTGTGGGCATCGGAACGGACACCGTCAACTCCATCCGCTCTCCCGCTTCGGCCTGCTCCCTCGTGGGCATCCGGCCCACGGTGGGCCTTGTCAGCCGCAGCGGCATCGTGCCCTATTCCCTCACGCAAGACACCGCCGGCCCCCTGGCCCGCACGGTGGAGGACGCGGCGCGCCTGCTGGACGCGATAGCCGGCCATGACCCCGCCGACCCCGCCACCGAGGCCGCAAAGGGCCGCATGCCCGAAAGCTACCTTGCCGCCCTTGAGGCCAAGGGCCTCGCCGGCAAGCGCATCGGCGTGATGGAGAATTTCTTCGGCAGGCAGGACGCCCACCGCCCGGTGAACCGCGTGATGGCCGCCGCCCTGCGCGGCATGGCCGAGGCCGGGGCCGAGCTGGTGGTGCTGAAGGACGCCATTGACCCCGCAGCCATTGTGCGGGAGACAAGCGTCCATTTGCACGAGCTTAAAACCCATCTGGGCGAGTATCTGGCCGCCTTCGGCGACGCGGTTCCCGTTCACTCGGTGGCGGAGATTCTTGCCAGCGGCAAGTATACGCCGGACATTGAGGAAAACCTGCGCGCCGCCGAGGCCCTGGGCATAACGGCGCCGGACTACAAAGCCCGCATGGCCCGCCGCGCCGCCTTGCAGCAGCAGGCGCAGCGGCTTTTGGACGAAAACCGCCTGGACGCCCTCGCCTACCCGCACCAGCAGCAGCTGGTGTGCAAGGCCGGGCAAAGCCAGCTTGGGCGCAACGGCGCGCTGGCCTCGGTCACCGGCTGGCCGGCCATCGTAGTGCCGGCGGGTTTTTCCGCGCCCGACGCCGAGGCTCCGCTGGGGGTGCCGGTGGGCATCGAGTTCTTCGGGCGCCCCTTCGACGAAGCCGGGCTCATCGCCATCGCTGGCGGCTTTGAAGCTGCCGTAAAGGCCCGGCGCACGCCTTTTTCGCCGCACAGTCCCGCCGCCGGGCCGCTGGCCGCGCTGTTCGAAAATCTTTTATAACACCTGTAACACCACCGTAGGCAGAATCGCTGTGACAGCCGCGAGGTAGGCATGCGCATTAAGGAATTTGGCATCACCGTGGAAGCCCTGCTTGCCCGCAGCAGCCTGGCCCGCGCCCGGCTGCTGGCGGGCGAGAGCGGCTTGCAGCGCGCCGTGACCGCCGTGAGCCAAATAGACCTTGCCGAGCGCATGCCCCCGGCCTCGCAGGGGGAACTGTTCCTCACAGCGCGGCCCCCCGCCCCCGGCGAGGCGCCCGCCCTGGCGGAGCTCGTGCGGGAACTCGGCGCGGCCGGGGCCTCGGGCCTGGGGCTGAAAAGCGGCGGCAACGCCCTGCCCCCCGCCGTGCTGGAAGCCGCCGACCGCCTGGGCCTGCCCCTGTTTGAGATGGATGCCGGCACCCTGACGGCAAGCGTGGCCAACGACGTGCTTACCTACGCGCTGGAAAACCAGTCTCAAACCCTCGACAAGATTCAGGATCTCAACCGCGCGCTCACCTCCACCATGCTGCACGGCGGCAATTTGCAGGAAATCTGCAAAATCCTCTACCAGCGTTTCGGCAACAGCGTGGCCATCAGCAGCGACTTTTTGTCCTCCTATGTGCTGAACACCACCGAGGACAAGCGCCCGGCCATCCGCGCCATTTTGGAAGAGGAAAAACGCCGGGCCTACCTTGGCCGCCCGGCCCCGCCAAACGGCGTGGAGCGCCTTGCCGACAGCCTTGCCGGCCAGCCCTGCCAGCGCATAGTGGTGCCCATTTACAGCGACAGTGTGCTGCACGGGCGCATCTATATGTGGGAGGATTTCAAGGCCGTCAGCGCCGTGGAGCTTTCGGTGCTGGAATCGGCCACCAGCCTCATCGCGATGGACATGATGAAGAAAACATCCATCCTCCACATCGAAAACAGCAACCGGGGCGGCTTTTTGGTGGATTTGCTCTCCGGCGAGCGCCGCCAGTACCAGCGCGCTCTCTCGAACGCCCGCCACTTCGATTTCGACCCCCGCGCCGCCCATCAGGTGATGGTGATTCGCCTGCGGCAGCAGGGCCAGCGCGTGGCCGGGCGGGACTCTCTGTACCAAATTGGCACCAGCATCGTGAGTATTTTGCAGCAAACCGTGCCCAACACCGTTGTGAAAATCATCTACGCCAACCAGGGCAATCAGGTGGTGCTGCTGATGGAATCCACACCCAGCGGCGGCGCGCACCTGGCCCAGGCCATCGACGATTTCACCCAGAACCTTTACGGGCGCTTCGAGCGCGAGGGCCTTGCCGGGATGCTGAACGCGGGGCTGGGGCGGGAGTACAAAAGCCCGGCGGAACTGTACAAAAGCCTGGCCGAGGCCCGTCGCGCGCTCAGCTTTCCGGGCGGCGGGGTGGTGCGCTTCCAAAGCATGGGCATTTACCGCCTTTTGGCGCACGAGGGCGTACAGGCGGAGCTTGAGCTTTTCTGCGAGCAGATGCTGCGCCCGCTGTTGGATTATGACGGAGACAAGGACGCCCGCCTTGTGCCCACGCTGACCGAATATTTTGATTGCAGCCGCAACCTCACCCGCCTGGCCGAGCGCCTTGGCGTGCACTACAACACTGTGGCCAACCGCCTGCAAAAAATCGAGGATTTGACCCGCTTGAGCCTTGACGACGCGGAGGCCTGCCTGAACTTGCAGGTGGCGCTGAAGATATATGAAATGGGCCGCGATGAAGACGCTTACCACGCATGAAGCCTGCCTTCGGCTGGCGGAAAGGCTGAGCGCGGGCGGCGAGGGCCGTGTACATTCGGTGTTCCGCACCGCGGCCAATCTGGCGGTAGACGGCCGCCTGATAAGCCTGCTGGGGGCCGGGCGCTCCCTGCAGCCCTACGGCCTGGTGCTGGCCGGGGCGGCGGAGTTTGACAGCCTGGGGCTGGCCCCCGGCGCGCCGGTGACCCTTGGCGGAAACCTCATCGCCATAGGCGGTGCGGCGCCGTTTTCCGTCAGCCTTGAAGGGGCCGCCCTGCGCGAGCTTTCCGTACAGGCGCCGGCCGGGCTGTGCGCCCCGGCGCGCCCCGGCGAAAAGCTGAAACTGCTGGCCGAGGTAATAGCCGAAACGCCCGGCGCGCAGGAGGGCCTTGCCCCGATGCTGGGGCGGCTGGCCCCCGGGCAGTTCCCGCAGATGCCCGCGAACCATTGGTGCGATTTTTTGTACCCGCGCACGCAAGAGCTGCCCGACCTATTGCGCGGCGGCGACGAAGCCGCCATCTCCGAGGCGGGCCGCCGGCTGGCCGGCTGCGGCCCGGGGCTCAGCCCTTCGTCCGACGATTTTCTGGCCGGGCTGGCGGCCGGGCTGTGGGCCCTGGACGCGGCAAACCTTCGCCCCGGCGCGGGGCGTGCGGCCACAGCCCTGGCAACGGGCGCGGCCGGGGCCACCGGCAGCATCAGCGCCGCCTTTTTGCACAGCGCCGCCGAGGGGCTGTTCGGCCAAGACTTGCTGAAGCTTTTGGCTGCGTACTTCTCCGCCGGGGCGGCGCAGGGCCTGCGAAACGCAGCCATGCGGGTGGCGGCCTTCGGCGCCAGTTCCGGCGCGGACATTCTTTCCGGCCTGTGGTATTGCCTTTGGCTTTACGCGCATCGCGAAAATTGATGTCATTCTGAGCGATGCGAAGAATCTTTCCCTTTATGTGATTGCCTGCTTGCCGGCTCAAAGATTCTTCGCTCCGCTCAGAATGACAGAAAGTGTTACCTATCATCGCTAATCAGTGAACTATATTTTTAGGAGGTGTAGTGTGTTCAGTTTTTTGGCACCAGACACGATGGACGAGGCGCTGCGGATGCTGGGGGAAAAAGAAGAGCTTCGCATCCTGGCCGGCGGCACAGACCTTATCGTGCTGCTGCGGGCCGGCGCCGCAAGCTGCCGGTACATGATGGACGTGAAGAAAATACCGGAGCTGGGGGTGTTCGGCTACACAGGCGAGGGCCTTGAGATAGGCGGCGCGGTCACCTGCAATCGCCTTATCGAGGCGGATTTTCTGGACGAAGCCCACGAGGTGCTGCGCCAGGCCGCCGCCACGCTGGCAAACGGCCTTCTGCGCAACCGCGCCACCATCATCGGCAACATCTGCAACGCCTCGCCCGGCGGAGACATGATTCCCGCCTGCCTTGCGCTGAACGCGCGGCTGGTGGCCGCCAGCACCGCCGGGCAGCGGGAGATACCGCTGAAAGACTTCTTCACCGGCGTGAAAAAGCACGTGCTGAAGCCCGATGAACTGGTGGTGAAGATGATTATCCCGCGCGAAAAGGGCCGCGGCGCTTACCTGAAAAAGCGGCGCATCCGCGGGCACGACCTCGCCCAGGTAGGCGTGGCGGCCTTCCTGGCCGAAGACGGCGCGCTGCGCATCGCGGCTGGGGCCGTGGGGCCCACCCCCGTGCTGGTGGAGGGCTTCGGCGCTATGGACGCCGCCCGCCTGAAAGCCGAAAAGGCTGCGATACTGAAAAAAGTGGAAGCCGCCGTCAGCCCCATTGGCGACGTGCGCAGCACGAAAGAATACCGAGAAGCCATGCTGCGGCTGTTCACCGGCCGCCTAATTGACTCTTTCGCAGAGGGAACGGAGGTGGTACAATGAGGAAGGCCATATGCCTCACCGTGAACGGCAGGCCCTACGAAGTGATGTGCGACGAAAACGCCACGCTGCTCAGCCTCTTGCGGGAAGAACTGGACCTCACCGGTACCAAGGAGGGCTGCGGCGCCGGGGAATGCGGCGCATGCACGGTGATTTTGAACGGGAAACCCGTGAATTCCTGCATGGTGCTGGCGCTGGAATGCGAGGGCGCGAATGTGCGCACCATCGAGGGCGAAAGCCAGAACGGCGAGCTTTCCCCCTTGCAAAAATCTTTCGTAGAGCACAACAGCTTCCAGTGCGGCTTCTGTACGCCGGGCATGATAATGAGCGCCCGCGCCCTGCTGGATAAAAACCCGAACCCCAGCCGCGAAGAAATCATGGAGGCGCTGGAGGGCAACCTCTGCCGCTGCACCGGATACGAAACCATCATTGAAGCGATTGAAGCGATAGCGGGTGAGCAGCATGGATAACGAATACAAATACATTGGCAAAAGCGTGCGCCGCCACGACGCCTACGACAAGGTAACCGGCGCGGGCGCCTACGTTGGCGACCTTAAAATGAACGGTATGCTGCACGCCAAACTGAAAACCAGCCCCCACGCCCATGCCAAAATCCTCTCGGTAGACACCAGCCGCGCCGAGGCCCTGCCGGGCGTGCGCGCCGTGATAACCGGCCGCGAGGGCAGCGGCAAGGTGGGTATCTACATGGTGGACCGCAGCATCATCGCCACCGACAAGGTGCGCTTCTACGGCGAGGTGGTGGCCGCCGTGGCCGCCGTTACCCCGGCCATTGCCGCCGAGGCCGTGGCATTGATAGACGTGGAGTATGAGGTGCTGCCCGCCGTGCTGGACGTGTGCGAGGCCGCCAAACCCGGCGCGCAGCTGGTGCACCCGGATCTTGGAAATTACCAATGGATTGAGGGCGTCTTCTTCCCCGAGCCAGGCACCAACATCGCCAGCAACATCAAAATACGCAAGGGCAATGTGGACGAAGCCTTCGCCAAGGCCGACGTCGTCATCGAAAACACTTATAGCCAGCCCCAGGTCTTCCATATCCCGCTGGAAACTCACACCACCATCGTGCAGTGGGGCGCGGGAGACAAAATCAAGGTTTGGTCCAGCGCGCAGTCCCCCTTCGCCATCCGCGACCTTTTCTGCGCCACCTTCGGTATGCCTCGCACCAACGTGGAAGTGAACGTGCCCTATGTGGGCGGCGGCTTCGGCGGCAAGGCGGGCATCCATCTGGAGCCGCTGGTGGGCCTGCTTTCGCAAAAGGCCGGGGGCAACCCGGTGAAGCTGATACCCACCCGCGAAGAGGAGTGCGCCACCCTGCCCTGCCGCCAGGGCCTTGTAGCCCGCATCAAAACCGGCGCCACGAGGGACGGGCGCATCATCGCCGAGGAAGTGGAGTACCTGTGGGACGCCGGGGCCTACGCCGACTACGGCGTGAACATCGGGCGGGCCGGGGCCGTCACCGGCTGCGGGCCATACGACATCGAGAACGTGAAAATTGATTCAAAGTCGATGTACACCAACCACATCTTCGGCACGGCCTACCGCGGCTTCGGCCACCCCGAGGTCTTCTTCGGCATCGAGCGCCAGCGCGACTTGATGGCGAAGAAACTGGGGATGGACGCCACTGAGTTCCGCCTGAAAAACCTTTTGTACCCCGGCGGCAAAACCGTCACGGGCGAAATTATCACCGAGAACACCGGCCGGCCCGATAAGTGCCTGAAACGCGTGGCGGAGCAAATTGAACTGGACAAAGACTACAGCGAGGCCGAAAAAGCCGAGTTCAAGCGCAGCGGCAAATACCGCGCCAAGGCGGCCGCCGTGCTGCAAAAATCCCCGGCCATCCCCACCTGGTGCGCCTCCTCGGCCCTGGTGCAGATGAACGAGGACGGCACGGTGCGCGTGTCCGTAGGCGGGGTGGACATCGGCCAGGGCACCTACACCGTAATGCAGCAGATTGCCGCCGAGATGCTGCGCGTACCCATCGAGAAGGTGTCCATCGCCCCCAGCGTGAACACAAACCTCTCCCCCTACGATTGGCAGACCGTGGCCAGCCGCATGACCGTGCTGTGCGGCAACGCCGTGAGCGAGGCCTGCCACGACCTGATTGACCAGATACTGGAAATGGGCGCAACTGTACTGCGGGCGGCCCGGCACGAGATTGCCCTTGGGGACGAGCGCGTGTACGTGAAGCAGAACCCCTATCTCTTTGTGCCGCTGAACAAAATTTGCATCGGCTACAGCTACGAAAACGGCAACGCCATAGGCGGGCCGCTGATTGGCCGGGGGCGCTCCATCGCCCAGGGCCTTACCGGGCTGGACCCCGAAACCGGCCAGGGCCACCCTGCTCTGGACTGGACCTACGGCGCCCACGCGGTGGAGATAGAGGTGGACACCGCCACCGGCGACATTGAGCTATTGCAAATGTGCAGCTGTTTGGACATTGGCAAAATCATGAACGAAGACCTGCTGCGCGGGCAGGTGGTGGGCGGCGCCTTGCAGGGTATCGGTACCACCTTCAGCGAGGCCGTGTACTACGACGGCGAGGGCCGCCTGCTGACAAAGAACTTTACCGATTACAAGATTCCCACGATTAAGGACATCCCCAAAAAGATGGAGGTCTCCTCCATTGAAACCCCGCAGCTGGACGGCCCCTTCGGCGCGCGCGGCTGCGGCGAGCACCCGCTCATCGCGGTCACGTCGGTCATCTCCAACGCCCTGGCCAACGCCACCGGCGTGCAGCTTTTCGAGCTGCCTCTCTCGGCCGACCGCGTGTACCACGCCCTGAACGGGTGATGAACAGGTCCAACTTCCTCCGGCCAGCGGGGCCGGAGGAATATGGGATAGAGGACTCATTATAATCAAGAGGAGGTTTGTAATGAAGTATTTCGAAAACGACCTGAAGGACCCGAGCGTAGGCACCGGTAAAACTGTTGTGTTGGGCATCCAGCACACCTTTACCATGTTCGGCGCAACGGTGCTGGTGCCCATACTCACCGGTATGGACATTGGCGTGGCCCTGCTCATGGCTGGTATCGGCACACTGTTCTTCCATCTGGTTACAAAAGGCAAAATGCCCGTCTTCCTCGGTTCGTCCTTCGCTTACATCGCAGTTATTGGCATCGCAACCGAGCAGTATGGCCTGTCCGGCGCATTGGGCGGCATTGTCGTCGCCGGCCTTTTGTATGTTCTGCTGGCCGTCATTGTCCACTTCGTGGGTTCCAAGGCCCTCATTAGCTTCTTCCCGCCCGTCGTCACCGGCCCCATCATCATGGTTATCGGCCTGAACCTGGCCGGCTCGGCCATCAACAACGCCAACGGCACCAACGGCCCCGCGGCGCTCGGCTCTGGCGGCGCATGGCTGCTGGCCCTGATGGCCTTCCTCATTGTGGTGATTGTCAACGTATTCTTCAAAGGCTTCCTCAAAAGCCTGCCGGTGCTCATTGGCCTGGTAGTCAGCTACTTAATCGCACTCATCATCACCGTAGCCACCCCGCTCAAGCTCATCGACTTTGCGCCCATCGCCGAGGCCGCTTGGATTGGCCTACCCAACTTTACGCTGGCGGAGTTTAACCCCAGCGCGATTCTTCTGGTGGCTCCGGTGGCTATTTGCACCATGGTGGAGCACATCGGCGACGTCATCGCCGTGGGCGCCATCGTCCAAAGGGACTTCATCAAGAGCCCCGGCCTCACCCGCACCCTCATTGGTGACGGCGTGGCCACTTCCCTCTCGGCCATGTTCGGCGGCCCGGCCAACACCACCTATTCCGAGAACACCGGCGTTCTGGCCCTCACACGGCAATTCAATCCCGTTATCATGCGCATTGCGGCCTGCTGCGCCATCATCATGGGCTTTGTGCCCAAGCTGGCCGCCATCATTCAAAGCATCCCCGCCCCCATCATCGGCGGCATCTCCATCGTGCTCTTCGGCATGATTGCCTCCATCGGCGTTCGCACCGTGGTGGACAACAAGGTGGACTTCCATGCCGCGCGCAACCTGATGGTTGCGGCTGCCATTCTGGTGCTGGGCATTGGCGGCGCCACCGTCCAGTTCGGCGACAGCTTCGCCATCACCGGCATGGCGCTGGCCGCCATTGTGGGCATCATTCTGAACAAGATTCTGCCCGGCGCGCAGAAGTACAGCACCGGCGGCGCGGGCGAAGGCGCCACCGCCAAAGAAGAAGCGGCGCCCGAAGCCTAGTTATTCAATTAACACAAAGAAACCGTTCCGCGCCGTGCGGAACGGTTTCTTTGTGTTTTTGTGTAGGGGGCGGCGTCCGCAAGGCCCCGTCCCGTAGTCGGTCATTGCCCCAAAAGGGCATCCCCTGCTACCTTGTTCCGCCTAAAACATAACGTGTCATTCTGAGCGAAGCGAAGAATCTTGCCCTGTGCTTGGCCCAAAGATTTTTCGCCTGCGGCTCAGAATGACAAGACAGAACAGCGTGCTACATGCCAGGAATAACCGCACCCTCCCATTCCAGCAGCCACGTCTTCCTCTCAAGCCCTCCGGCGTAGCCCACCAGGCGGCCGCCGGCGCCCAGCACGCGGTGGCAGGGGATGATAATGGAGATGGGGTTGTGCCCCACGGCCCCGCCCACTGCCCGGGCGGCCATGCTCTGTATGCCCAACCGCGCGGCCAGCCTTTGCGCAAGCTCGCCGTAGCTTGTCACCTCGCCATAGGGTATCTCGCGCAAAGCAGCCCACACCGCCTGGCGGAAGGGCCCGCCGGCGGGGGCCAGCGGCAGGGCGGCGGCCTCGGGCCTCTGCCCCGCGAAATAGGCGTCCAGCCACTGTCGCGCCGCGCGCAGGGCGGGCGCGCCGGGCTTTTCCTCCATGGGGCCGGAAAGGCCCGCCCCGAAGTATTTCTGTCCCTCCATCCACAGGCCCGCCAGCCCCTCGCCGCCGCAGGCCAGCGTAAGCGCGCCGAGGGGAGAAGGGTAGGTCGCGGTATATAGCATGGGCTTCACCGGCGTTCCGTCAATGGGTGGACGTTTGCGGGAGTGTCTGACAGTTTTTTTACACGTCATTGCGGGCCTGACCCGCAATCTGGTAGCGATGGCGAACATCCCGGATTGCGGGCGGGGCCCGCAATGACTGTCTACGCGCAGTTCTTATTTGAAGTTCGGCGCGCGCTTTTCAAGGAAGGCGCTCATGCCCTCGGTGCGTTCGTCCGAGGCAAAAGACACAGCGAAAGCCTCGGCCTCGTAGGCGATGGCCGTGCGCAAATCGCACCCTGCACCCGCGTTGATGCTGCACTTGGCCTGGCGCACGGCGATTTGGGACTTCGCCATAATCATCCCCGCCACCTTCTCCACCTCGGCCACCAGTTCCTCGGGCGGCACCACCTTCTCCACCAGGCCAATGGCCTTGGCGGTGGCGGCGTCTATGCGCTCGGCGGTGTAGGTGAGGTACTTGGCCATGCCCTTGCCCACCAGCCGGGGCAGGCGCTGGGTGCCGCCAAAGCCCGGAATGATACCGAGGCCCACCTCGGGCTGGGCAAAGCTGGCCTTTTCAGAGGCAATGCGGAAGTCGCAGGCCATGGCAAGCTCGCAGCCGCCGCCCAGGGCAAAGCCGTTCACCGCCGCGATAACGGGCTTCGGGCACTGCTCGATGGCGTCCATCACCGCCTGGCCTTTAATGGCCATGCTGCGGCCGGTGTCGGCGTCCATTTCGCGCATGGCGGCTATGTCTGCCCCTGCCACAAAGGCGCGCCCGGCCCCGGTGATAACAGCCAGCTTCACCCGCGTATCCTCGCCGATGGCGGCGAAAACCTGCCCCAGCTCAAGCAGCACCTCCGGGTTCAGTGCGTTCATGGCCTCGGGGCGGTTGATGGTCACCCAGGCGACGCCGCCCTTGTTTTCAAACAAGATGTTATTGTACTCCATGTCAATCCCTCCATTTCCTTTGATTGCTAACTCATCGCCCGCGAAATGCGGGCGGCGCTCTCCTTCACGCCCGCCACCTTGCGGGCGAGGTCGGATCCTTCTCCAAAGCCCGCCACGCCCGGAATGCCCGAAACGCTGACGGCGGCCACAATGGCGCCGCTGTAGTCTCGCACAGGGGCGGACACGCTGATAACGTTCTCCTCGTTCTCCTGCATATCCATGGCGCAGCCCTCGCGCCGCACGCGTTCCAGGCGGGCGAGGAAGTCCTCCGGGCTTGTAATGGTGGCCGGGCACATCTGGGGCATGCCGGCCTCGTCCAGCCATTCCCGCAGGCGGCTGGTTGGCATCTCACTCACCAGAACCTTGCCGGCGGCGGTGGAGTGAATGTGCCCGGCCGTGCCCACCCCGGCGGTGAGCTGATAGGCCCCGTTGCCGCGCACCTTGGCCACGTGCACAATGCGCCGGGCCACCTCGTTCAGCACCGAGAGATAGACCGTTTGCCCCGTGCGCAGGGCCAGAGCCTGCATTTCGTCTGCGGCGATGTCGGTGATGTCCATCTCGCGGTACAGCCGCAGGCCGTAGCGGATAAAGGCCGCCCCCAGGCGGTAGGCACCCTCGCCGCTCTCCTGCAAATAATCCCAGGACACCAGGTTTTGGGCCAGGCGGTAGGCGGTGCTCATCGGCAAGCCGGCCTGCGCGGCCAGGGCGGTGAGCGTCAGGCCCTCCCGGCCCGCCTCGGCCACCAGTTCGGCCAGTTTCAATGCGCGGTGAATGCTTTGGCAATACAGCTTGTCCCCCGGTTCCAAGCGCATCACCCCTTTCGCGATGATCCATGTCATTCTGAACGAAGTGAAGAATCTTTGAGCTGGGAATCCGCAGTCCGTCCGACTTGTCTTTCGTATGCGTTATTTCTCGTACTCAAAGAAGCCCCGGCCCGTTTTGCGGCCCAGGCGGCCCGCGTCCAGCATTTGCTTCAGCAAGGGGCAGGGGCGGTACTTGGGGTCGCCCGTGGTTTCCTCAATCACCTGCATGATGGCGTATTCAATGTCCACGCCAATCAGGTCGATGAGGGCCAGGGGGCCGATGGGATGATTGAGGCCGTTCACCATGGCAAGGTCGATATCCGCCGGCTCGGCCACGCCCTCGTAGGCCAGGTACGCGGCTTCGTTCAGCTGCGGGGCCATCAGGCGGTTCACCACAAAGCCGGGGCTGTCTTTGCACACCACGGGCACCTTGCCCAGTTCCACGGCCAAGTCCTTCAGCATGGTAACGATATCGTCCTCGGTGGCGAGGCCGCGCACCACTTCCACCAGCTTCATGGCATGCACGGGATTGAAGAAGTGCAGCCCGGCGAAGCGGCCCGGCCGCTTTGTGTAAGAGGCAAGCTGGGTGATGGAGATGGACGAGGTGTTGCTGGTAATCACGGCTTCGGCGTCCATCACTTCGTCCAGCGCGCCCAAAAGCTGCTTTTTCACCTCGGGGTTTTCGCTGGCGGCCTCAATGGCAAGCCGGCAGCCGGCGGCGTCCTTCACATTGCCGCTGGGCGTGATGGCCGCGCCGATTTCGTCGGCCTTTTCGGCCTCGAGGCGGCCCTTTTCCACTTGCTTTTGCAGCCCCTTCACAATGCGGGCCTTGGCCCCGGCGGCAATCTCCTCCGTCAGGTCGTACATCACTACCTGCCGGCCGCTGCCTGCCAAAAGCTGGGCAATGCCCGAGCCCATGGCGCCCGCGCCGGCCACAAATACACGCTCGATTTTCATGGTCTTCTCCTCGTTAGCAATTTATGATTTTGATATGTGTTTGTACCTGTTACCCTTGTATCCCGTATGCGCAAATCCCCGCCCGGACGGACGGGGCGATACGGCGATTTACTCGGCCACCGCCTGGGCGGCTTTTGCCTTCCTGATGGCGGCGGTCAGCTTCGGAACGATTTCCTTCACGTCCCCCACCACCCCAAGTGCGGCGGCGTCCATCATGGGGGCCGTGGCGTCCTTGTTCACGGCGATGATGGTCTCGGATTCCTCCATGCCGGCCAAGTGCTGAATGGCGCCCGAGATGCCCAGGGCGAGGTAGACGCCGGGGCGCACGGTTTTGCCGGTTTGGCCCACCTGGCGGTCTTTTTCTATCCAGCCGCTGTCCACGCACACGCGGGAGGCAGCCACCTCGCCGCCCAGTTCCGCGGCCAGTTCATGCAGGGCGGCATAGCCTTCGGGGCCGCCCACGCCGCGTCCGCCGCTCACCAGCACGGGGGCCTCGGTGATGTCCACGCTCTTCGTCTGGGATTCTTCCACGCGCAGAATCTCAATGTTCATGTCGCCGGGCAAAAAATCTACCTTAAAGTCAATCACTTCGCCCTGGCGGGCCGCGTCGGCTTCCAGCGCCTGCATCACGCCGGGACGCACGGTGGCCATCTGGGGCCGGTGGTTCGCGCACACAATTTCCGCCATAATGTTGCCGCCAAAGGCCGGGCGGGTCATGTGCAGCAGCTTGGTTTCCTCGTTCACGGAAAGGCCGGTGCAGTCGGCGGTGAGGCCGGTGTGCACTCGCGCGGCTACGCGGGGGGCCAAGTCCCGCCCGATGGAGGTGGCGCCGAAGAGGAAGATTTCAGGCGCGTATTCGCCTATAATGGCCGTGACAGCCTTGGTGTATGGCTCGGTGACGTAGTGCTCTAGCATATCGTTTTCCACCAGCACCACCTTGTCGGCCCCGTGGGCCAGCACCATTGCCGCGCGCTTTGCCACGCTTTTGCCCAGCATAACGCCCACCACCTGCTGGCCGAGGTCTTCGGCCAGGCCGCGCGCGCGGCCCAGAAGCTCAAGGCCTACCTTTTGCACCTTGCCGCCGCGCTGCTCTATAAATACATATACGTCTTTGCTCATGATAATGTATGCCTCCTACTCACGCCTACGCTTTTATGGCGTGAACTTGCTGTAATTTTTCAACGATGGCGGCCACCGCTTCGTCGGCGCTGAGGCCTTCCAGCTTGGCGCCCTTGGCCCTCGGCTCCTTCGTGAAGGACTTCATCACCCGCGTGGGCGAGCCGCTGAGGCCGATGTTTCCGGGGTCAAGATGGTCCTTGAGGTCGTCGAAGCCCAGGACTTGCACTTCCTTATTGCGATAGGCGTCCACCGTGCCCTTCACCGTCATGTAGCGGGGGGCGGCCAGCTCGCCAAGGGCGGTAAGCAGGCAGGGGGCCTTCACGCGGATGATGTGGCGGCAGTCCTCGAACTGGCGGGTCACGATGAGGGCGCCGTCCTCGGGCTGTACGGCCTCCACATAGCTCACCTGGGGGATGCCCAGGCGCTCGGCCACCTGCGGGCCCACCTGGGCGGTGTCGCCGTCTATGGCCTGGCGGCCGGTAATCACCACGTCGTAACCAATTTTATCGATGGCGGCCGCCAGAATGGTGGCGGTGGCGAAGGTGTCGGAACCGCCGAACTGGCGGGCCGTGACCAAATAAGCTTCGTCGCAGCCCATGGCAAGGGCTTCGCGCAGGGCTACGTCGGCCTGGGGCGGGCCCATGCACACCACGGTGACGGTGCCGCCCAGTTTTTCCCGCAGTTGCAGGGCCGCTTCAATGCCGGACTTGTCGTCGGGGTTGATGATGTTCGGAATGCCCTCGCGGATGAGGGTGTTGGTCTTGGGGTCGAGCCGCACTTCGGTGGTATCGGGCACCTGCTTGGCGCAGACTACAAATTTCATGGCTGGCGTACCTCTTTCCCTTATTTCAGCTTGATGCCGCCTGCGATGACCATCTTCTGCACCTCAGACGTACCTTCATATATTTCGGTTATCTTCGCGTCGCGCATCATGCGCTCCACCTCGTACTCCCGGCTGTAGCCGTAGCCGCCGAAAAGCTGCACGCACTGGCGGGTGACATCGTTGGCGCAGCCGCTGGCGAAAAGCTTTGCCATGGCGGCGTGGCCGGAGTATGGCTCGTGCCTGTCCTTGGCGATGGCGGCGCGCCACACCAGCAGGCGGGCGGCGTCAATCTGCGTTTGCATCTCGGCCAGCTTGAACTGGGTGTTCTGGAAGGCGGCGATGGGCTTGCCGAACTGCTTGCGCTCGCGCACATACTTGACGGTTTCATCAAAGGCGCCTTGGGCGATACCCAGCGCCTGGGCCGCCACGCCGATGCGCCCGCCGTCCAGGGTCTTCATAGCAATTTTGAAGCCCATGCCCTCTTTGCCCAGAAGGTTCGCGGCCGGCACGCGGGCATTGTCGAAGAAGACCTCGCAGTTGCTGGCGGCGCGAATGCCCATGCGGGGGATTTCCGGCCCCACGCTCATGCCGGGGGTTTTGTCGCGCTCCACAATAAAGCAGCTCATGCCGCGCACGCCGGCGCTGCGGTCTGTAACGGCGAACACGAGGAAGGTATCGGCAAAGCCGGAGTTTGTGATGAAGACCTTCGCGCCGTCCAGCACATAGTCCTCGCCATCCTTCACGGCCGTGGTGCGCAGGCCGGCCACGTCGCTACCGGCGCCCGGCTCGGTAAGGGCGAAGCAGCCCAGCTTCTCACCGGCGGCCAAGGGGCGGAAAATCCTGTCCTTTTGCTCGTCGTTGGCAAACTCCAACACAGCGCTGCCGCACAGCGAGGTGTGCACCGAAATGGCAACGGCGGCGCTGGCGTCGGCCTTGGCAATTTCCTCCATGCACAGGATATAGGAAAAAACGCTCGAGCCCGCCCCGCCGTACTCCTGAGGGAAGGGGATGCTGAAAAGACCGGTCTTCTTCATCTTTTCCAGCAGTTCCGGCGAGAATTTTTCGGCCTCGTCCATCTCCTGCGCAAGAGGCTTTACTTCATTCACGGCGAACTGGCGATACAACTGTTGCTGCAGTTGTTCTTCTTTTGTCAGGCTGAAATCCACAGTATCTGCTCCTCCTTAGTCATGCGGTGAAAACAGTTTCATTTTTGCAATGTGAAGCCAGTTATGTTTCCGCATTGTGAAAACGGTTTTCATAGTTTTCGTCAATAACACCATTATATGGGGGGGCAACATGGCTGTCAAGGCAAAAATAGGGATTGACAAGCGAGTTAGCCTATGCTAACATAAATGTGACTTACAAGGAGGGAAATTGGTATGAAGACCCTGAAGGACGCCAAGGTAGGCCAGGCCGTCACGGTGGTGAAGCTGCACGGCGAAGGGGCTGTAAAGCGCCGCATTATGGACATGGGCGTCACCCGAGGCACCGTGCTGCGCGTGCGCAAGGTGGCCCCTCTGGGCGACCCTGTTGAAATCAACCTGCGCAGCTATGAATTATCCCTGCGCAAGGCGGATTGCGAAATGATAGAGGTAGAGTAAAAGAACCGGTGTTCACAGCGGGAATGCTGGTTTAAAAAGGCACGGCGCCTTTGGGCGGCAGGCCGGCACAGGCCGCCGCGTTTTTAGGCCAAACGGTTAGCTGTTGCTAACATCCAGGAGGAGGCAAGCACCAATGGCAGTTACCATTGCCCTGGCGGGCAACCCAAACAGCGGCAAAACCACCATGTTTAACGACCTCACCGGCTCGAACCAATACGTCGGCAACTGGCCGGGAGTAACGGTGGAGCGCAAGGAAGGCCGAATGAAAGGCGATGGCGAGGTGCTTATTCAGGACTTGCCGGGCATTTACTCGCTTTCGCCCTACTCTTTGGAGGAAGTAGTAAGCCGCAACTACCTGATAGACGACGCGCCCGACGCCATTCTGAACATCGTGGACGGCAGTAACCTCGAGCGCAACCTCTACCTCACCACCCAGCTGCTTGAAATTGGGCGGCCCGTGGTGGTGGCCCTGAATATGATGGACGTGGTGCGCAAAAGCGGCGACGCCATCAACGCGGAAAAGCTGGCCAACGCCCTTGGCTGCCCCATTGTGGAAACCAGCGCCCTGAAGGGCGAGGGCAGCCGCGAGGCCGCCGAACTGGCCGCGACGCTGGCCCGCGCGGGCGGCGAGCGCCGCCCGCCCAGCGTGTTCAGCGGCACGGTGGAGCACGCCGTGGCCCACATCGAAGACCTTCTGCCCTCCGGCCTGCCAGCCTCCCAGCACCGCTGGTATGCCATCAAGCTTTTTGAGCGCGACGAAAAGGTGCGGGAAAAGCTGGCGCTGAGCCCTGAGGCCGCCGCGCGCGTGGAGGAAGTGATAGCCGAGTGCGAGGCCGAGCTGGACGACGACGCCGAAAGTATCATCACAAACCAGCGATACGACGCCATCGACAGCTTTATCACCGCCAGCCTGCGCAAGAAAAGGCCCCGCGGCAGCTTCACCGCCTCGGATAAAATTGACCGCATCGTCACCAACCGCATCCTGGCGCTGCCTATTTTTGCCGCGGTGATGTTCCTCGTGTACTTCATCTCCGTCACCACCGTCGGCAGCCTTGTCACCGATTTCACGAACGACACGCTCTTCGGCGAATGGATTATCGCGCCGCTGGGCCAGTGGCTGCCCGCCGCGGGCGTGGCGCCCTGGCTGTCCAGCCTCATTGTGGACGGCATCATCAGCGGCGTGGGGGCCGTTATCGGCTTTGTGCCGCAAATGCTGGTGCTCTTCTTCATGCTTTCCATCCTCGAGGACGTGGGCTATATGGCCCGTGTCGCCTTCATTATGGACCGCATCTTCCGCAAGTTCGGCCTCTCCGGTAAAAGCTTCATCCCCATGCTCATCGGCTCGGGCTGCGGCGTGCCGGGCATCATGGCCAGCCGCACCATCGAAAACGAGCGCGACCGCCGCATGACCATCATCACCACCACCTTCATCCCCTGCGGCGCTAAAATGCCCGTGGTGGCCCTCATTGCCGGGGCGCTGTTCGGCGGGGCCTGGTGGGTGGCCACCTCGGCCTACTTCATCGGCGTGGCCGCCGTGGTCATCTCGGGCATCGTGCTGAAAAAGTCCCGCATGTTCAGCGGCGAGGTTGCCCCCTTCGTGATGGAACTGCCCACCTACCACGTTCCCGCGGCTTCTAACGTGCTGCGCGCCACCTGGGAGCGCGGCTGGAGCTTTATCAAGCGCGCCGGCACCATCATTCTTTTGGCCAGCGTGCTCATTTGGTTCCTCTCGCGCCTCGGCCTTGCGGGCGGCGCTTTGGGCCTGGTGGAAAATATGGACGGCAGCATCCTGGCCGCGCTTGGGGGCTTGCTGGCGCCCGTGTTCGCGCCGCTGGGCTTCGGCACCTGGCAGGCCGCTGTGGCCACCATCATGGGCCTGGTTGCCAAAGAAGAAGTCGTGGGCGTGTTCGGCGTGCTGCTGGGCGTGGGCGGCGAGGCCGCCGAGGCGGGCGTGGCGGCGCATTTCACCGCGCTTTCGGCCTATGCCTTCCTCATATTCAACCTGCTGTGCGCCCCCTGCTTCGCGGCCATCGCCGCCATTCGCCGGGAGATGAACAGCGCCAAGTGGACGCTGTTCGCCGTGGCTTACCAGTGTCTTTTTGCCTACGTCGCCGCCCTCATCACCTACCAGTTCGGCCTGCTTTTCAGCGGCGGCGGCTTTGGCGCGGGCGGCGTGGCCGCCCTGCTGGCGCTGGCCGGGCTGCTCTTTTTGCTGTTCCGCCCGGCGGCCAAGGTGAAAGTGCGGCCCGCCCTGCTGGAAAGCTTAAAACCAAAGGAGTGAGATTCTATGCCGACACTGCTAGCGGGCCTTGTGGTGCTGGCCCTGCTGGGCTTGGCGCTGAGCTTTACGCTTCGCGCGCGCCGCAAGGGTAAGTCCTCCTGCGGCTGCGAATGCAGCGCCTGCCCCGGCGCGGGTGTGTGCCATATACACCATGCACAGAAGTGAATTGAGCGTGCCGAAAAGAGAATGGAGAAGTGTTTCTTCATTCTCTTTTCATTTTTTGCAGTTCTCTCGTCATTGCGGGCTTGACCCGCAATCTCCCGCCGGAAAGAATGAGGCGCATAGGGGATTGCGGGCAAGGCCCGCAATGACATCTTCCCCAAAACCTAGTTGCCATTGCATATTGTGCATTATTATGCACCATGCACAAATCGGCTTGACGTTGGTCATCCTTTTGTGGTATATTTGTTGCATCCTCAGTTGGATAAATCAAACCGGTCATTTTCTGTAGCGCATACGCGATAACGCGGGCTTTTGTGGCAACACGCCCGCTGTGAAAGGTACAGAAGAAGACCTGTTTTGTTGTGCGGTTATGCGGCCAACTGGGCGCGCCGGGCTTCCGGCAATGTTTTTTGCTCTTTGGGGTACGGGTATCTTGTTCGCGTTCGTAAACACAACATTGGTAGGCTCTGCTTAAGGAAAGGAAGGTATCATGAGAAAGCTCTGCAAGTCCAAAACCCTTCGCGTTTGCCTCATTGCCTTTGTCGTTCTCGCGCTGATGGCCGTTTCCGTGTTCGCCGAGGGGGAGGGCGAGGAATACGTCAGCATGTTCTACGGCACCTTCTGGTCTTTGGTTCCGCCTTTGGTAGCCATCATCCTTGCGCTCATCACCAAAGAGGTTTACCTCTCGCTGTTTGTGGGCATCCTGATGGGCGGCCTTTTGTATGCGAACTTTAATCCCTGGCAGGCCGTGCTGTCCATCACCGAGGGCTTCACGGCAAGCATAGCCGACGGCTGGAACGCCGGTATCCTCATCTTCCTGGTGGTGCTGGGCATCATGGTGGCGCTCATGAACAAGGCCGGCGGCAGCGCCGCTTACGGCAGATGGGCCGCCGAGCACATCAAGAGCCAGCGCGGCTCCCTGATAGCTACCATGATTCTCGGCGTGCTGATTTTTGTGGACGACTATTTTAACTGCCTCACCGTGGGCAGCGTGATGCAGCCCGTGACCGACAAATTCAAGGTGAGCCGCGCCAAGCTCTCCTACGTCATCGACGCCACGGCCGCTCCGGTTTGCATCATCGCCCCCATTTCCAGCTGGGCTGCGGCCGTCACCGGCAGCGTGGTGGAGCAACTCGACACCGCTGGGAACGTGATTCCCGTGGACGGATTCAGGGTCTTCCTGCAAACCATCCCCTACAACTTCTACGCCCTGCTCACCCTCACCTTCATGATTTGCCTCTTTGTGATGAAGTTTGATTACGGCCCCATGAAGCGGGCGCAGAGAATCACCGACGACACGGGCGACTTGCTGAGCGGCACCACCGATGAATACGCCAACGTGGCCAAGGTGGAAGTAAGCCAGCGCGGCAAAGTGATTGACCTCATCATCCCCGTGCTGGTGCTGATTGCCCTGTGCATACTGGGCATGGTGTACACCGGCGGCATCTTCGACGGCGAGGACTTCATCACCGCCTTCTCCAACGCCGACGCCTCGGTGGGCCTGGCGCTGGGCTCCATCATTTCCATCGTGTTCGCCTTCCTGTACTTCATCATCCGCCGCGTCGTCACCCTCAAGGAATTTGCCGAGTGCATCCCCGAGGGCTTCCGGCAGATGGTTCCGGCCATCCTGATTTTGGTGTTCGCCTGGACGCTGGCCGGCTTCTGCCGGGGCAACCTGGGCGCTTCCGACTTTGTGGGGCCCCTGATGAAGAACAGCGCCGGCGCCTTGATGGCCATTCTGCCGGCCATCATGTTCCTGGTGGCTTGCTTCGTGGCCTTCTCCACCGGCACCTCCTGGGGCACCTTCGCCATCCTCATTCCCATCGCCCAGTCTGTGTTCCCCGGCGAGGTGGGAACACCGCTCATCCTCACCATCGCTGCCTGCATGGCCGGCTCCGTGTTCGGCGACCACTGCTCCCCCATTTCCGACACCACCATCATGGCCTCGGCCGGCGCGCGGGTGAACCACCTGCTTCACGTGTCCACCCAGGCGCCCTACGCCATCACGGTGGCCGTTATCTGCTTTATATGCTACCTGCTGGCGGGCTTCATCCAAAACTGGCTCATCGTGCTGCCCATCGGCATCGTGCTCACCATCCTCACCACCTTCGTCATCAAGAAATTTGTCGGCGGCAAGTCGGCGGCCTAGCCGCCCTTTGTAGGGGACGGCCTCTGGACGTCCCGCTGCCCGCACATCGTTGCATTCAGCCCAAGGCTGCTGCAAGCGGATGAAAACCCGCTTGCAGCAGCCCTTTTTGCGCCCGTAGGGGCGGCCGTCCTCGGCCGCCCGTTGCCTGCCTGAAAAACCAATCTTTCCGCGTAGTACGCTGTTCTGTCTAAATCTTGTCATTCTGAGCCGCAGGCGAAGAATCTTTGGCCCAAGCGCAGGGCAAGATTCTTCGCGGGGGCATTTTATGCCGAGGGCGGCTTGCGTAGCAAACGCCCGAGCCCGCTTGCGGGTCGCTCAGAATGACACGTTATGTTTTGGGCTTAACAAGGTAGTAGGGGACGCCGCCTTCGGCGTCCCAGTCCTTCAGCCACACCTCGCCGCCACGGAAATCAATTTTCATATTATGTCTTGTCACCCTGAGCGTAGCGAAGGGTCTTGCGCCCGAAAAGATAGATTCTTCGCGGGGGCGCAGTGTGCCGAGGGTGGCGGGGCGCAGCATGTGCCGAGCCTGGCTTGGCGAAGCCAAACAGGCGAGCCCGCCGCCAGCGAGTGCGAAGCGGGAGCTGCAACGCGCGGCGGGAAGGAAGCAAACACCCGAGCCCACTTGTGGGTCGCTCAGAATGACAATGTAAAATATCCTTTGCGAAAATTGATTTCCGTGCCTCGCCGCAACACAGGCTTGCCCGCCAATCTTTTTTAGGCTACAATTGGTGCAGCACGCACCGGGGCGGCGCCCCGGCCAATAGAGCAAACGACCTCGGCGAAAGGAGGGCCCCCATGAGCCTGTTCGGCCTTTTGGAGGGCTATTCCTCCGTTTCCATCATCGGCATGTGCAAAAACGCCGGCAAAACCACCGTGCTGAACCATCTGCTGGCGGAGGCTATGCCGCGCCCCGAGGTGCTGGGCCTCACCTCCATCGGGCGCGACGGCGAGGACAGCGACCTGGCCACCGGCACCAAGAAGCCCGGCATCTGGGTGCGGGAGGGCACGCTGCTGGCCACCGCCGCCGGCCTTTTGCCCTATTGTGACATCACGCGCGAAATACTGGCCGCCACCGGCATACCCACGCCTTTGGGCGAGGTGGTGGTGTTGCGGGCCTTGTCCGACGGCGCGGCGCAGATAGCCGGGCCGTCCATCGTGGCCCAACTGGGCGAGGTGTCCGCCCTGTTCCGCGCCTTCGGCGCGCGGCGCATCTTCATCGACGGCGCCATCAGCCGCAAAAGCCTGTGCAGCCGCAGCATCAGCGAGGCCACGGTGCTGTGCGCCGGGGCCTCCTGCGGGCACAGCCCTGCCGAGGTGGCGCGCGCCGCCGCCCATTTTGCCGAACTGGCCCTGCTGCCCGAGGCAAAAGACCCCCGCCTTGGCCCCGCGGCGGCGCTGCCCGGCGCAAAGCTGGTGCTGCTGGGGCGTGAAATGCTGCCCCTGCCGCAGGCAGACCTCGCCGCCGCCCTGCGCGAGCACCCCGGCAACCAAAACGAATACCTGCTGGCCACGGGCGCCCTCACCGACGCCATGCTGAAGCCCCTCATCACCTCCGGGCTGGATATCTCCGGCCTCACGCTGGTGGCGCGGGACGCTTCCCGCCTCTTGCTCACATATGGCAGCTACCAAAAGCTGCGGGCTAAAAAGGCCGCGCTGCGCGTTTTGGAAAGCGTGAACCTGACGGCGGTGGCCATCAATCCCTTTTCCGCCTACGGCAACCATTTCAGCGCCGGGGAGCTGGGCCAAAAAATTGCCGAGCGCGTACCCCTGCCCGTGTTCGATGTGGAGGGAGGAACCCGATGGAACTGAGCCACGCCCAAAAAGAAAACATCGGCTTTGCCTGGCTGGCCGGCGAAGTGCGCTGCGCCTCGCCCTACGGGCGGCAGCGCCTGGCCGCGCTGCGCCCCTTTGCCCCAGCGCAGCGCACCGCCCTCGAGGCGGAGCTTGCCAACATTACCCGCACGCTGGCGGCCCGCCCGGCCCTTGAGGCCGAGTGCACCCGCCTTGAGCACGTGATGGCTCAGGTGAAGGACATCCGCGCCTCCCTGCGCCGCATTCCCGGCGGCGTGCTGGGCGAGGTGGAGCTTTTCGAGGTGAAACGCTACCTGTTGCAACTGGCCGAGCTTGGCCCGCTGTTCGCCGCCCTCAACGCCGAGGCCCGCTATGAGGGCATCGCCTTTGCCGGCACCGCGCCCGCCCTGGCCCTGCTCGACCCCGAAAAAACCGGCGTGGCCAGCTTTCACATCAGCCAGCGATGGAGCGCCCGCCTGGCGGCCCTGCGCCGGGAGAAGCGCGAGCTGGAGGAAGCCCTGCGTGTGGCCCCGGCGGGGCATACCGAGGAACTGATGGCCCGGCGGCGCACCCTTGTGGCCGAGGAACAGGCCGAGGAAGAGGCCGTGCGCGCCATGCTCACCGAAAAGCTGCGCCCCTACGCCGAGGCCCTCTTGCAAAACACCGAGGCCATCGCCGCGCTGGACCTCACGCTGCAAAAGGCCGCCCTGGCGCGGCGGCGCGGCGCCGTGCGCCCCGAGATGGGCGCGGCCGAACTGCGCGCACAGGACATGATAAACCCCATGGTGGCGGATTTGCTCGAGCGGGAGGGCGAACGCTTCACGCCGGTCAGCCTCACGCTGGCGCCGGGCGCGACGGTCATCACCGGGGCCAACATGGGCGGCAAAAGCGTCACCCTCAAAACCCTCGCCTTAAGCGTTTATCTCGCCCACTGCGGCTTCTTCGTGTTTGCGCGCGAAATGCGCTGCCCGCACTTCGGCGCGCTGTGGCTGCTGAGTGACGACCTTGAGGACACCCGGCGCGGCCTTTCCAGCTTCGGCGGGGAAATCGTGCGCTTCAACGAAATCGTTTCCCACATCGGGGACGCGTTCTCCCTCATTCTGATGGACGAATTCGCCCGGGGCACCAACCCCGAGGAGGGCGCGGCCATTGCCCGGGGCGTGACGGCCTGGCTGAACGAAGGGCAGAACATCGCGGTGCTCGCCACCCACTTCGACGGCGTGGCCGCCGAGGCCGGCGCGCACTACCAGGTCGTCGGCCTCTCCGGGGCCGATATCCCCGCCCTTGCCGCCGCAGTAGCCGCCGCGCCGCCGGAAAAACGCGTGGGGCTCATCGGCCGCCACATGAATTTTGGCCTGTACCGGGTGGGCGCCGCCGTCCACATGCCGCGTGACGCCATCAATATATGCAAATTATTGGGCCTTTGTTCTGACATAACTGCCAAAATTGAGAAAAGGCTGTTGACAATCCCGCCCGAAGGGATAAAATAGGAATAGGGCCACTGCGGCCCGCAACATACAAGTGAATACCACAATAGAGGTCGCGGACGGCTGGGTAGCCGCCGGATGCAAAGGGAGGGCGCTCCCGATGCCGGCGGTGAAGGGGCCGACTGCCGAAAGCTGCATGGTGTGCTCGCCGCGCAGGCTTGGGGGCAATGCCCAAGGCATTGTCACTGTCATGGCTTCATGAAGCGCTATTGAAACGGGGGATATGCGTCCCAAAGTTTCAATAGTGTTTTTTGATGGTGTGGAGTGCTATTGGGATGCCTTGCGGCATGCTCAAAAGCACTCCTTTGTGTTTTTCGGCATATATAAGTAATTTTTGCAGCTTCATAAAAACCAAATGATATTGGAGGGATGTGAATGAAAGCCGTTATCCGGCTGAGGATGAGTTCGCAGGACACCCACTACGGCGGCAACCTGGTGGATGGCGCCCATATGCTGGCCCTGTTTGGAGACGTGGCCACCGAACTGCTGATTCGCAGCGACGGTGACGAGGGGCTGTTCAAGGCTTACGACATGGTGGAATTTCTGGCGCCGGTGTACGCCGGAGATTACATCGAGGCCACGGGTGAAATTACCCAGATGGGCAACACCTCGCGCAAAATGTCCTTCGAGGCCCGCAAGGTCATCGTGCCCCGCCCAGACATTAACGATTCCGCCTGCGACGTGCTGGACGAGCCCATTGTGGTGTGCCGCGCCACCGGCACCTGCGTGGTTCCGAAGGACAAGCAGAGAGGGGCCCAATAGGCCGGCCACCCAGAACAAAAAAGAGGAGAAACAGCCGCTATGGCAGATAAACTCATCATCACGGCCTGCATTTGCGGGGCCGAAGTAACCAAAGAGCACAACCCCGCCGTGCCCTACACGGTGGAGGAGATTGCCCGCGAGGCCAAGTCCGCCGCCGACGCCGGGGCCTCCATCATTCACCTGCACGTGCGCGAGGACGACGGCACCCCCACCCAAAGCGCCGCGCGCTTCGCGCCCTGCATCGAGGCCATCAAGGCCGTGGCGCCGGATGTCATCATCCAGCCCTCCACCGGCGGCGCCGTGGGCATGACGAACGACGAACGCCTCGAGCCCATCACGCTGAACCCCGAGATGGCTACGCTGGACTGCGGCACCTGCAACTTCGGCGGCGACGAGGTGTTCACCAACACCGAAAACATGATTATCGACTTCGTGACGAAGATGAAGGCCCGCGGCATCAAGCCCGAATGCGAAGTGTTCGACAAGGGCATGATTGACATGGCCATCCGCCTGAACAGGAAGGGCCACATCCCCTCCCCCATGCACTTCGATTTCGTAATGGGCGTGAACGGCGGCATCTCGGCCAGCGCGCGCGACCTTGTGTTTATGCAGGGCAGCATCCCCCCCGGCAGCACCTGGACGGTGGCCGGCATCGGCCGCTTCCAGTTCCCCATGGCGGCCATGGGCATCGCCATGGGCGGCCACGTGCGCGTGGGCTTTGAGGACAACGTCTACATCGAGAAAGGCGTGCCCGCCAAATCGAACGGCGAGCTGGTGGCGCGCGTGGTGCGCATGGCCAAAGAGCTTGGCCGCCCCATCGCCACGCCCGGCGAAGCCCGCGAAATACTGGGCATCGGCAAGTAACTTCCCCTGTCATCCAAAATTTATAAAATACATCCAAAAACAAAGAAACACGAGGTACCCCAAAATGGCAATCAAAGGCAACAAGTACGGCGCCCACCGCGTTATCGAGCCCGCCGGCGTGCTCACCCAGGCCGCCTTCAAAATCGACAACGACATGACCAAGCTTTATTCCAACGAAATCATCTGCGACGTTATCTCCCTGAACATCGACTCCGCCTCCTTCACCCAAATCAAGCAGGCCTGCAACAACGACGTTGAGCTTATCAAGGACATGGTGATGGGCATTGTGGCCGAGCGCGGCAAGCAGCAAAACCCCGTCACCGGCTCGGGCGGCATGTTCATCGGCCGCGTGGCCTACATCGGCGAAGACCTCAAGGACCGCGACCTCAAAGTAGGCGACAAAATCGCCTCCCTGGTGTCGCTCTCCCTCACCCCGCTCAAAATCGAGAGCATCAACGAAGTGCACCTCGATATCGACCGCCTGGACGTGACCGCCAAGGCCGTGCTGTTCGAGAGCGGTATCTACGCCAAACTGCCCGACGACATGAGCGAAGCCCTGGCCCTGGCCGCCCTGGACGTGGCCGGCGCCCCGGCCCAAACCGCCAAGCTGGTGAAACCCGGAGACAGCGTGCTGATTTTGGGCGCGGGCGGCAAAAGCGGCATCCTCTGCGGCTTCGAGGCCATGAAGCGCGTTGGCCCCACCGGCAACGTGGTGTGCCAGGTGCGCCGCGAGGAGCAGGTGCAGCAATTGCTCGACCTCGGCGTGGCCCACAAGGTCATCGTGTCCGATGCTCACCGCCCCGTGGAACTGCTGGACAAGGCCCTTGAGGCCAACGGCGGCAAGGAATACGACATTTCCATCTCCTGCGTAAACGTGGAGAGCTGCGAGATGGCGGCCATTCTGCCCGTGCGCGACGGCGGCCTTGTGTACTTCTTCTCCATGGCCACCAGCTTCACCAAGGCGGCGCTGGGCGCCGAGGGCATCGGCAAAGACGTGACCATGATAGTGGGCAACGGCTACACGAAGGATCACGCCGATATCACCCTGTGGGAACTGCGCGAAAGCGAAAAAATCCGTGATTTATTCAACACAAAATACATCTGAGTGGTGAGGCCCCCTATGAGTAGTGACAGACGGATATTTAAAGACATCCCGGACGAGCAGTGGAACGACTGGAAATGGCAGCTTGCCAACCGCGTTGAAACGCTGGACGAACTGAAACAATACCTCAGCCTCAGCCCCGAGGAGGAGGAGGGCGTGCAGAAATGCCTGGGCATGCTGCGCATGGCCATCACCCCCTACTACCTCTCCCTCATCAACCCGGCCGACCCCCACGACCCCATCAAGAAGCAGGCGGTGCCCACGGCCGCCGAAACCCACCGCGCCGCGGCCGATTTGGAAGACCCCCTGCACGAGGACACCGACAGCCCCACCCCCGGCCTCACCCACCGCTACCCGGACAGGGTTCTCGCCCTCATTACCGACCGCTGCAGCATGTACTGCCGCCACTGCACGCGCCGCCGCTTCGCCGGCCATCACGACGCCGCGCTGCCCGATGCGCAGATAGAAAAATATTTCGAGTATGTGCGCAACCATCCCGAGGTGCGGGACGTGGTGCTCTCCGGCGGCGACGCGCTGGTGGTGAGCGACGAGAAGCTTGAGTACATCATCAAGGGCTTCCGCGCCATCCCCCATGTGGAAATCATCCGCATTGGCAGCCGCACCCCCGTGGTGATGCCCCAGCGCGTGACGCCCGAACTGTGCGCCATGCTGAAAAAGTATCATCCCATCTGGCTGAACACCCACTTCAACCACCCCGGCGAAATTACCCCCGAAAGCGCCCGCGCCTGTGCCATGCTGGCCGACGCCGGCATCCCCCTGGGCAACCAGAGCGTGCTGCTGGCCGGCGTGAACGACTGCGTGCACGTAATGCGCACGCTGATGCACGAACTTGTGAAAATCCGCGTGCGGCCCTACTATATCTACCAGTGCGACCTCTCCCTCGGCCTCGAGCACTTCCGCACGCCGGTGTCCAAGGGCATTGAAATCATTGAGGCGCTGCGCGGGCACACCAGCGGCTTTTGCGTGCCCACCTTCGTGGTGGACGCACCCGGCGGCGGCGGCAAAACGCCCGTGATGCCGAACTATGTCATCTCCCAGTCTCCGGGCAAGGTCATCCTGCGCAACTTCGAGGGCGTTATCACCACCTACACCGAGCCCACGCACTACGAGGAAAGCTGCAACTGCCCCGTGTGTAAGGGCGAAGAGAAGGAAACCTACATCGGCGTGGCCGCCCTGGAACAAGGCCTCAAGCTCTCGCTGGAGCCCCAGGGCCTTGAGCGCAGCGAACGGCTTTCGAAGCATTGATTTCCAGTTGGAAGGGTACACACATGAAAACCAGCAAACTCAACCTGGATTGGGGCCTTGTGGAAAAGGCCCGCGCCTCGTCCGCCAAGGTGGCCGAGGAAACCCAGTCCTTCATCGACCTGCACACCACGGTGGCGGTGGAGCGCAGCATCTGCCGCCTGCTTGGCATCGACGGCGTGAACGACGTGGAGGTGCCCCTGCCGAACCTCGTGGTAGATCAGCTTGTGGAACGCGGCATTTTGGCCAGCGGCGTGGCCCTGTACCTGGGCAACGGCGCGTTGGCCACGGGCCTTGGCCCCCAGCAACTGGCCGTGGGCGTGGCAAAGGGCGACATAGACCTTACCAAGCTGCCGGCCCACTCCCGCGCCGACATCGAGCAAGCCCTGGCCCCGCTGGTGAACGCGGCGCTCGCGCGCATTCGCGCAACGGTGGAGACGCGCAAGGGCTTCCTTGACAAATACGGCGACAAGAAAGGCCCCTACATCTACCTCATCGTCGCCACCGGCAACATCTACGAGGACATTACCCAGGCCAAAGCCGCCGCCCGCCAGGGCGCCGACATCATCGCCGTTATCCGCACCACCGGGCAAAGCCTGCTGGACTATGTGCCCTACGGCGCCACCACCGAAGGCTTTGGCGGCACCTACGCCACGCAGGAGAACTTCCGCCTGATGCGCGCCGCGCTGGACGAGGTGGGCGAGGAACTGGGGCGCTACATTCGCCTGTGCAACTACGCCAGCGGCCTGTGCATGCCCGAAATTGCCGCCATGGGCGCCTTCGAACGCCTGGACATGATGCTGAACGACGCACTGTATGGCATCCTCTTCCGCGATATCAATATGCAGCGCACCCTCATCGACCAATCCTTCTCCCGCGCGCTCAGCGCCTACTCCGGCATCATCATCAACACCGGAGAGGACAACTACCTCACCACCGCCGACGCCGTGGAGGAAGCCCACACCGTGCTGGCCAGCCAGTTCCTGAACGAGGCCATGGCCCTCAAGGCCGGGCTGCCCGAGGAACTGATGGGCCTCGGCCACGCTTTCGAGATTTCTCCCGACGTGGAGGACGGTTTCTTGATGGAGCTGGCCCAGGCACAGATGGCGCGGGAAATCTTCCCCAAAGCCCCGCTGAAATACATGCCGCCCACCAAATTCATGACGGGCGACATCTTCCGTGGCAACGTGCAGGACGCCCTGTTCAACGCCGTCACCATCCTCACCGGGCAAAAGGTGCACCTGCTGGGCATGCTCACCGAGGCCATCCACACCCCCTTCATGAGCGACCGCGCCCTCGCCATCGAGAACGCGCAGTACATCTTCCGCACCATGGCCCACCTGGGCGACGAGCTTGAGTTCAAAAAGGGCGGCCTGATGGAAACGCGGGCGCGCGAGGTACTGCAAAAGGCCACCGACCTGCTGGCTGAAGTAGACCGCCTCGGCCTCTTCGCCACCATCGAGAAGGGTGTTTTTGCCGACATCAAGCGCCCCAAGGACGGCGGCAAAGGCCTGTCCGGCGTCACCCGCAAGGCGGCGGAGTACATGAATCCCTTTATTGAGGCCCTGAAAGGGGGTGCCGGCGCATGAGCGGCGGACTTTACAACCTGCACAAGGCCGAGTTTGACCAAACGCTGGATCTTGCCAAGCTGAAGCCCTACGGCGACACCATGAACGACGGCAAGGTGCAAACCAGCTTCACCCTGCCCGTGCCGGACGACGAACGCGGCGAGGAAGCCGCGCGCCTCATCGCCCGCAAGATGGGCCTCGAGGAACCGAACGTCGCCATCCGCAAGCCGCTGGACGCCAACTTCACCTTCTATGTGGTGTACGGCAGCTGCGTGCACACGGTGGATTACAACTCCATCCACGTGGAAACCGTGGAGGAAGAAACCATGGACATGCACGCCACCGACGAGTACATCCGCCAGAACATTGGCCGCAAGGTGGTATGCGTGGGGGCCTCCACCGGCACCGACGCCCACACCGTGGGCATCGACGCCATTATGAACCGCAAGGGCTTTGCCGGGCACTACGGCCTCGAACGCTTCGAGATGATAGAGGCCTACAACCTCGGCAGCCAGGTGCCCAACGAAGAATTTTTGCAAAAGGCCGAGGAACTGAAAGCCGACGTGCTGCTGGTGAGCCAAACCGTCACCCAGAAGGACGTGCACATCCAGAACCTCACCGAACTGGTGGAACTGGCCGAGGCCGAGGGCGTGCGCGGCAAGTACATCCTGTGCTGCGGCGGCGCCCGCCTCACGCACGAGCTGGCCAAGGAACTGGGCTACGACGCCGGCTTCGGCGCCGGCAAATTCGCCGAAGACGTGGCCACCTTCGCCGTGACCGAGATGGTCAAACGCGGCCTGGGCAAGTCGGGCTAATACTACTCTCTGATTGAAAAGTCCGATTCAGATACAAGAAGAACGCAAGATACAACAAGGGGCTGTTGCATGGCGTACCGCCATGCAACAGCCCCTTGATTCTTGATTTTGCCTACGATATCTTCTCCATCCCCTGCACGGAATCGGCGGCAAGGGCCGGGGCGGCAAGGCGTTTCATCTGCGCGCCGCCTTGGCTGTCCTTCGTCTTGAACTGCGCAATCATCTGCTGCAGCAGGGTGGATTGGCTGCTCATTTCCTGCGAGGCGGCGGCGCTTTCTTCGGCGGTTGCGCTGTTTTGCTGCACCACCTGGGCCACTTGGTCTATGCCGGAGTTAATTTGCTCGATGCCCACCGACTGCGCCTCGGATTCCTTCGCGATATCGGTGATAAGCTGACTGCTCTCGTTCACGCCGTTCACTATTTCCGCAAGGCTTGTAGAGGTTTCCCCGGCAATGCGCACGCCCAGTTCGGCCTTTTCGATGGAATTGGAAATCATGTCCCCGCTTTCCCGGGCCGCCTGCGCGCTTTTGCCCGCAAGGTTGCGCACTTCCTCGGCCACCACCGCAAAACCCTTGCCGTGCTCGCCGGCCCGCGCGGCTTCCACGGCGGCGTTCAGCGCAAGAATATTCGTCTGGAAGGCAATGTCGTCAATGGTTTTCATCACCTTGCTGATGGACTGGCTGGCCTCGTGAATGCCCCGCACCGCCGACACCATCTCGTCCATCTGGGCCGTGCCCTTCTCCGCGCTCACTCTGATGGTATCCGCTAACTGGGCGGTTTTCCCGGCCATCACAGCGTTGTTCTTCGTGCGCTCCGCCAGCTCGGTGATGGAACTGGACAGTTCCTCTACGGTGGCGGCCTGCTCGGTGGCGCCCTGCGCCAGGGCCTGGGCGCCGTCCGCCATTTGGTGCGCGCCTGTGGAAACCTGCGAGGATGAAGCGTTGATGCCGCTGAACATATCGCTGAGGCTCCCCGTCATTTTTTGCAGGGAAAGCCCCAGGGTATCTTTCTCAGAGAGAGGCGCCAACTCGACGGTCAAGTCGCCGTCCGCCACTGTCGCCAGCACATCGCTCACCTCGTTAATGCGGGTGACAAAAGAGGCGGCGGCGGCTATGGTCTGCCCAATTTCATCCTTACGCTGCCCGAATTTTGTAATGACCTTGACATCATCCTCACTTAAATTGATGTCGCCGGCATTCCCCGCCTTTTTCATAAATTCTGTTAGCGGCGCAAGGGGTTTGCTCACCGTGTTGGCGATGAGCACCGCTAAAACGACGCCCACAACGACGACAACCACAATCAGCACCACGTTGATAACGGTTACCAGAGTCTCAATGTCCGTGGTTTCCGCGTCCTTTTCTGCGGTCAGCACCTCATAACGCGCCTGCATGCTTGCCAGAATATCGATAACGGTTTGTGTCGTTGGCAAAATTCTTCCGTTGAGAAGGGCCCTTGCCTGTTCCGAACGGCCCGCTTCAATGTGCTCCACCAGCGTTCGCGCTTCCGTGTGTATCATATCGTGCGGAGCCATAATTTCATCCAGCGAACGCAGCAGTTCCGCATCGTCTATGCTTTGAGCCTCGCGGCTGCTCAGCCATTCGCCCAGGGCACAGGTGGAAGCATCCAGCGAACCGGTAAACTCCGTCCCGTTCAGGACAGATTCGGTCAGGTTCTGTCTCCACAGGTAATGCGCGTTCAGTATGGAGGAGATGCCCACACTCTGCGCTTGCAGCGCGTGCATTTCGCTTGCGATGCCGGAAAGCATTTGCGACGATACAAAGCTTATTGCACCGGTAACCACACCTACAAATGCCACCGCCATAAACCCTGCCGATATTTTTGTGCGTACCTTCATAAAATATAGACCTCCCCACATATCAGTATACCGTGCTCCGGCGGAATATCCAAACACAATCAGTAAGGGGTTCCATTGGCATTATACCCATACCCCGCCCTATTGTAAATGCGCAATTTTCACGAAGATTCGTCTACATTTTGCATATAACCAAAATCGATATCCCCGCGCAGGGCACGGGGATATTGGTTTATGTATACAGTTTCAGCTTATATTTATAGATATTGGCCTGTTAGCCTCCGTGAATGGGGCACCCGTGCGCAGGGGGCTGCCACCACTTGTACCAGCCGGTGGCACTCGGGCAGTTCGGCCCGGCGGCCGCCCCGCTCTCCACGCAATATTCGCACTGCTGTACCCCGGCGCACTCGGGGAAGTCCATCACCGGCAGCCCCGCCTGCCCGGCGGCCATGGCGGCCCGCCAGGCCAGTGTGGGCGGGTGGGCCTGCCGGTTTACGTCCAGCGGTATATTTTCGTCGTAGCCGTACCAACTGGCCGTCACATAGTAGGGCGTCAAGCCAACGAACCAATGGTCGCGGTTGTCGTTGGTGGTGCCTGTTTTGCCCGCGCTGGGCATTCCGCCGCCAAGGCCCATGCCCGCCGCCGTGCCGTTTACCATCACCTCGCCCAGCAGTTTGTTCATAATAAAGGCCGTGTCCTCGCTTATCACCCGCTTTGCGGGGATGCTCACCTTCAGCATCTGCCCGCCAAGGCCGTTCTTGATGACGGTAAAACAGTGGGGCGTGACGGTGACACCCCCGTTGCCGAACATGGCGTAGGCTTTCGCCATGTTCATGGGCGAGATGCCGTAGGTGGTGCTGCCCAGGGTCAGCGGGCCGGGGGCGGCATCGGCCCGCACCAGGCTGCCTATACCCAAATCGCCGCGCAAAAAGGTGTACATGCGGCGGTTGCCCGCCTGGCGGCCTACGCGCGCGGCCGTGGTGTTCAGGCTGTTTGCTATGCCCTCCCGCACCAAAATGTCCCGCCCGGAGTAGGCTCCGCTGTAATTGGCGGGCCAGTCGCTCTCCTCGCCCGTGGCCTCGTTTTTTATCACCAGCACCGGCTCATCCGGGAAGGCGCTGGACCAGGTTATCCACCCGTCCTCCATCGCGGTAACGTAGGGCGAAATGGGCTTCATGGTGCTGCCCACCTGCCGCAGCGCGCTGGTGGCGCGGTTAAAGCCCCGGCTGACGGTCTTCTCCCCCAGGCCGCCCACCAGGGCCGCCACGCCGCCCTCGTAATCCAGGCTTATCATGGCCGCCTGGGGCAGCACTTCCACCGGGCCATACAGTTGTTCGCCGTTTTCGTCCAGCAGGGGCTGGCCCTCTTCATCGCTGAGGGGCTTTGTGGCGGTGGCCGCCGGGCGCGGGTGGTAGCTGGCGCTCACCATCACCTCTTCCATGGCCCGCTGCAGCGTGGGATTCACGGTGGTATAAATTCGCAGCCCGCCGTTGTAAAAGAGGTTCGAGCCCTCGGCGCGGGAAAGATTATACTGCTCGGCGAATTCGGTAATGACCTCCTCAATCACACGGTCGGTAAAATAGCTGGTGACGTATTTCGGCAGCGGCGCCTCGCCCTGGTAGTTCAGCGTCAGTGGCTCGGCCACGGCGGCCTCATACTCGCCCTGGCTGATGAATTCCTCCTCCAGCATGCGCTGCAGCACGAAGTTGCGGCGCTCGAGGTGGGCCTCGGGGTTCTTCACCGGGCTGTAGCGGCTGGGGTTGTTCGTGATGGCCGCCAGCGAGGCGCATTCGGGCAGGCTGAGGGCGTCCACCGTTTTGCCGAAAAGCTTCCTGCTCTCGGCCTGTACACCGGCGGTGTTGCCGGTGAAGCTGATGGTGTTCAGGTAGGCGTTCAGTATCTCGTCCTTCGTGTACAGGGCGTCCAGCCGCAGGCCCCGGCACAATTCGCGCAATTTGCGCATATAGCCGGCCATGTCGCTGTCGTCATCGTCGCGGGTCAGGTTCTTGATAAGCTGCTGGGTGATGGTGGAAGCGCCCTGGCGGCGGCCCTCGTTCCCGCCGATGTAGCTGCCGGTCAGGCGGTACCACACCTCGTTCACCACGGCAAAGGCGGTGCGGGGAATGTCCACCCCGTGGTGGGTGTAGAACTTGCGGTCTTCTATGGCCACAAAGGCGTGCCGCAAAGTGTCGGGTATCTGCGCGCCGTCCACATATTCCTTGCTCTGGGTGCAGGGGATAACGGCAAAGGTATCCGTTTCGCCCGTGACGGGGTCGGTATAATAAAGGATGGTTTCGGTGCGGAAGGGAATGGTTTCAAGGTCTAGCCACAAATTGTCGTTTCGGGTGGAGTACACGAAGAAAAACCCGGCGAACAGCAGGCCGAAAACAAACAGGGCCGCCAGCCCCAGCACCACCCGCTTCGGGGTCAGGCGTCGGCGCAGCCAGCCCTTTTTCTTTTTTGCCTTTTCGCCGCCCTTTTCCGCCTCGTTATGCCGGGCGGAATCTTTGTTTACTTTGGTTTTGGCCTTAACATCGGCTTCGCCGCCCGGCCAATCATCCACAGCGGGCACGGCGGGGCGCTCCGCGCCCTCCGCTTCCAGCAAGGCAGCGAGAGTGGGCGTCCCGCCGGTCGCGGGCTCCTCCCCCGCTTCCAGCAGGGCGCTCAGGTCATCCAGCTTCTCCGGGTTTGGGGCGGCAGGCGCGTCCCGGCGGCCCAGGCGGCGCTGTATGCGCCCGGGGGCGGCCTCGCCGTGCCCGCGCCGGTTGATGTTTTGGCCTTGCCCGCCGTCATGGTCATAGCCCTTTTCAGCCACGCCCGCGCCCCCTTTCCGAAAGCCGGCCCCAAAGGCCGGTAACCTTCCCAATTTAGGGAACAGTATACCAGCTATATGTGAAAAAAGAAAGACGCCCACCAGATATGGGGGCGCGCAGGAGAAATAGTTGTTAGAAAAGGGCAAGGCGGGGCACAAGCTGTAATGCATCGCGATATCTACTACTGGACGCCATGGGAATGTCCCGAAGGCACTGTTAATTCCTTGTAGGGGACGGCGTCCTCGACGTCCCGCAGGCGCAGCACAGTGCCATACCCGCGGGTCGTCCAGAGGCCGACCCCTGCCATGCTGTTCTATCTAAATCTTGTCATTCTGAGCCGCAGGCGAAGAATCTTTGGCCCAAACACAGGGCAAGATTCTTCGCGGGGGCATTTTATGCCGAGGGCGGCTTGCGTAGCAAACGCCCGAGCCCGCTTGCGGGTCGCTCAGAATGACACGTCATGTTTTAGGCTGAA